>Ga0208162_1000199_pt1 | contig 34348 bp, 36 predicted proteins | sample CB_VirMetaG_4_FD_184539 | JGI IMG/M metagenome (GOLD analysis project Ga0208162, IMG submission 184539) | Freshwater to marine saline gradient viral communities from Chesapeake Bay - CB_1508_1M Viral MetaG (SPAdes) (version 4) | ecosystem: Environmental > Aquatic > Marine > Coastal | place: USA... | reverse complement strand
CAAAGAGTGCGAGTACAGACGGCCAAGGACCGTGCGCGCAATAGGAGGACGGTAGAGTGGTGACAACAAAGACAATCCCTGTGATGTTGTCTGAGGACGGGTCGCAGGTGGCCACTTATCGTGGCACTTCCCTCGTCGTTGAGCCGTCTGACTGGCTGCATCGTGCCACAAGGACGGGCATCCCCTTCATGCAGGGTCGCCAAGAGCTTGAGTCCACCCAGACCTTCAAGCCTCTCAGGGCTCGCGGCAGGTCAGGTAACGTCGGTGAGTTTTGGCGACTGTCCACGACTGAGCCTCTTGTCAGGGCTGCTGTCCAGCAAGCTGTGTCTGCCATCGGCGCAGCGCCTTGGCGCATGGAGAAGCCCACACTGCCGCCCCACCTTGAGGGTAACGCAGCCGCACAGGCTGCCCTCGACCGCCAGTTCGACTATGCGTCTCGCGTCTGGTCGAAGTGGACCGCGTGTGGTGCAGATCGTGTCTGGTCTGACTTTATTGCTGACGTGTTGCAGTTCAGTCTGATCAGCGGCTTCTATCTGGGCGAGTTGACCGCCACAGTTGAGAGCATCAAGACAAATGGTGTCGTGCGTGATTACCTCGTGCCAGACCTGCCCTTTGCCATCATGCCTTGGACGGTCGATGAGTGGGTCTTCAAGGGCAATCCTGATAGCGGCATGATCGCCATCGTCCAAGAGACCTATGACCAGATTGACGGCTATGGTGATGCTGGGGTCGGTTACAAGGTCATTCCTTGGGAAAAGCTGATCCACGTCGCGCACCTGCCTGCCTCAAAAGGCGACCTTGAGGGGCGCTCAATCTTGCGAGCCTGTGCCCAGTTGATCCGAATGAAGCAGAAGGTGTTACAGTTGCAATCGCTTGCAACCGAGGTCAATGCCTTGGGTGTCGCCGTCGTCACTCAAGACGCTCAAAGACCCCTCACTGAGGACGCCATAGACCGCATCGAGTCACAGTTGAATGAGAGGACTGCTGAGCACGTCGCGCACATCGTGTTCCCCCCAGGGGCGCACAAGCTGGAAATCATCAAGCCGTCTGATGCCGTCCCAGACCTTGGCCCACAGATCGACCATCTGGACCGCCAGATCGGTCATGCTCTCGGCAACGTCCATCAACTGATGAGCTTGCAGGGCACGGGGTCATACGCCGCACGGTCTGACGCTTCTGGTGAGTCGAGGGACGCTTATGACTATCTGGCTGACATGCCAGCACGCGCCGCTGAGCGGTTGATGCGCCGCTTCCTCATCCTCAACTTCCCGATGGACGCAAAAATGGGGATGCTGTTCTGCCCCAATATTGCCCATGCTGTGGTTGAAGAGAAGGATAACGCCAAGTACGCATCGACCATCTCAACCCTGACCAGCGCTGGGCTGTTGTCGGCCAATACCTCGACTGAGAACATGCTGAGACAACAGCTTGATCTGCCGCCCCTTGAGAGCACGACCGAGACTGAAGAGACACCCCGCATCGCCCCTGAAGATCTGGTGGCGCTGCGTCTCGCCTATCAGGCTGGGATGTTGCACGATCCTGAGCTTGGGCCAAAGGTGCTTGAGCAGTTTGGGCTGCCGGCCTTGACAGGTCCTGCGCCGAACGCCAAGCCCACACTTGACGAGTAGGACGCGCAGCTTTATTTATTAACCGACGTGGAGTGTATTATGGTCAAGACCTCTCCAGCCCAAGATTTAAATCAGAGTGATCAGGATACGATCACTTTTGTGGGCGAGGTCTGCCGAGTATTACTCAGTAATAGAACCAAGGCTCAGACACCTGCCCCAAAGAAGGACCGCATCAAAGGGTCTAAGAAGAATCCTGCCGGATCTGCGGCTGGTACAAGGGGCGGCATCAAGATTGACAAGGCGACTGAGAAGGCTTTGAGGGCAAAGGTTGACAGTCTAAAAGGTAAGCGGCGAGTGGATATTGGGACGCTCAAGGCTGTCTATAGAAGGGGGGCTGGTGCCTTCAGTGTCTCACACCGCCCTGGCATGACCCGCAACCAATGGTCGATGGGTCGCGTTAATGCTTTCTTGAAATTGCTGAAAACAGGTCAGCGCAAGAAGGCGTACAACACTGACCTAGACCTGTTGCCTAGCGACCACCCTCAATCAACAAAGGCTGCTGAGACGGTTCGCCCCACACCCTCAATGCGTCGCGCTGCCAAGTGGGCGCTTGAGGCAAGGGCTGAAGCGCCACCCAGCAAGCGCGCAGGCACACCTGTTGGTCTGGCTAGAGCACGCGATCTGGCAGCCAACCGACCTTTGAGTGTGGACACCCTCAAGAGGATTAGAGACTTTATCAATAGGTCAGCCTCGACTGCTGATGCTCAGCCTGCTAGAGATGAGCAGGGGCATGTGCCCAAGGCCAAACAGGCATTAGGGTTGTGGGGCGCTCGACGAGGGACCGACGTGGCTGAGTGGGCTGCACGCCAAATCAAGCGGCTGGAGGGGGACAAATGAGACAGGGATTGGTCCTAACGATACCCGGCCTACCGCCCAAGCCCAAGGACCCAGGGGGTCGTCTGGTGCGGTGGGTCCTACTCGCACAAGCTCCTGGCTTTGTCTATCAAGGCAAAGAGTACAAGGTTGACGGCGACTGGCTTGATGATCGGGTCGCTGAGTACCGAGTACTATTGAAGGGTGACTACACTGCGCCCTTGTTGCGCGAGCACGACCGAGACGGCGAGCGGCACGGCGACATCCTGAAGCTCCAGCGTCACAGCCTTGATGGCAAAGACTCGCTCATCGCCGCTGTGGCCTTTGCAGACCCAGATGCTGAGGGCAAAATCAAGCAGGGTCGAATCAAGTATCTGTCCCCAGCCTTTGGTCCTATCGAAGATGACCGAGGGCGCAAGTTTAGTTTTGCCTTGAGAGAGGCGTCGTTGGTTGCGGCACCTCATCAGAAAAACCTGTCACCCGGCGACTCCCACGTCCTGGGTGCCGAGCACAAGGAGGGCGACATGCCCGATCATTACGACGAGAAGTCGCCTGAAATGATGGACGGCGAGGACAAGCCCAAGGACCGCTTGGATGTCCTTGAGGCCAAGGTTGAGAAGATGGCCGCCGCTCTGACCGAGTTGGCCGAACTGAAGGAACTGATGGAGAAGGCTTTGGCTGAGATGCCTGAAGAGAAGGCTGATGAGCCTGAAGCTCCTGAAGCTCCTGAAGCTCCTGAGATGGCCGAGGACCCTGCCGTCGTCGCCATGCGCGAAGAACTGGAGACGCTGCGATCACAGCGTGATCAGGCGATCTTTGAGCAGGTTCAGCCCTCGTCCCTGACGTGGACGCCCGGTCTCGCCTCGCTCATCTTCGATGTCTGGCGCAAAGACAAAGACCGCGTTGGTGCGATCCTGTCTGAGGCGACCCCCGCTGAGGTCGCGCCTGTGGTCAAGGCGTCTGAGCCTGCACCCTCTAACCCCTGGGCTGTGCGTCTGGGTGAGGCCGCTGCCCCTGTTGAGGCTGAGGCCACTGCCCTGACCGACGACGAGATTGAGGCCAAAGCTATCCAGATGGCTGAGGGCGATCAAATCAAAGCCTACGAGATCTACAAGCAACTCAAGCGCGCCGCTCAGGCTCGCAACGTCTGAGGAGGACACACACCATGAGTGACAAAACCAACTCCGTGCTGGCCACCGCTGCTGGCGCTATCTCTGCCTACCGCATCATCAAGCTCGACGCGGTTGACCCCACTAGGGCCACGACCGCTGGCCTTGGCGACGTGGGCTTGGGCGTTTCCCTTGCTGCTGCGTCTGCCGCTGGTGACGAGTTGCTGGTCGCCATCGACGGCTACGCCCTCGTCGATTTTGGCGGGACCGTCAACCCCTACACCGAGGTCACTACCGATGCGAGTGGCGCGGCTATCGAAGCCGTCGCGCTCTCTGGTCACGCCACCATCGGCTACTACTGCCCTGAGCCTGTCGATGGCGCTGTGTCTGCGATTAGCAGCGGCGAGCGTGGTCGCATCGTGCTCTACAACTACAAAGGCCGCACGGTCTGATGATTAACGTCACACGACAAAAAGGAGAGTGACACCATGACAATCCCATACGCCGTGACTGACGTTGACATCAATCGCGTCAGCAAATCTTTCGTCCAGTCCAACCTGGGCTCTTTCGCCATCTCCACGATGCCGAAGGCGCTGTGCTTGGACCGCTTCACTGGTCGTTCCAACAAGACCGACTACGACTTGGCCAGCTTGAGCAACGCGCTGCTTGAGGGGACCAATCTGCGCGACTGGAGCCCCGGCATTGATCCGCCTGCGCCTAACACGCTGGCTGAGACGGCTGTGAGCTTCAGCGTTCGCATCCGTTCGACCCAGAGCATCATTCGCCCGATGCGTCGTGGTCAGACGATGGAACACCGCTTCGCTGACTTGGAGAACAACATCGTCCCGATTCAGCTGTCCAAGACCTACCAGAGCATGGACGCCGACATCGCTGCTGCGATGACCAACGCATCCCTGTTCCAGTCCTTCGGCTTCTCAGGGACGGCTGGTGAGGGTCTTGACCAGCCCAGCGACTACGCGAACCAGAACCCAGTCCGTGACATCGAGAACCAGTTGGTCCTCCTGCGTCCATACAGCAACTTTGCTGGTATGGAGTTGCGCTGCTACATGTCAGGCAAGGTCGCCAGTGTCCTCGCGTCACACCCCTCCTACACGGGTGGTGGCAGCGGCTCTGCTGTTGCGTCGGGTCTGCCCCGCGCTGATTTCATCAGCCGATTCAGCAGCCTCCACGGTTGCAAGACCTACGTCTTTGACAACCTCATCAACAGCAACGGGCTGGGTGCTACGGCTTCCATCGTTGAGACCTTCAACCAGACCAACGCCAGCGCGGTGCTGTTCTTCGGTCTGTTTGACACTCGTGGCGCTTCCTTCGACCTGACGAGCGAGATGACCAACGACGCTCCTGACGGCTGCCTCGTGTGGGCATCCTCGCAGGACCCCCGCGTTGACCAGTTCCTCGACGAGCGCAAGCAAGTGCAGGAGTTCTGGGGTCGCTGTGGGTACACGATCTACAGCCCTCGTGGCGCTGCGGCTGGTCCTGCCGCCGACCTCGGCTTCTTCATGCAGGCCGAGACCACTGCCGGACCTCCCGCCGCTGTCGGCGTGTTCAAACCCTGATCTTGGTTAGCTTAGGCTGACCAACGACCCCTCAAGGCGTCCTACACCTCGCGCCTTGGGGGGTCTCCACACACTAGGAGGCTTGCTATGGCAGCAGTTCAGACATTTGGCGTTGACGCCGACCGAATCCTGGCGAGCCTTCCCCAGATCATCATTGATTCAGGCACGGGCATCTTGTTGACCACTGCTAGGGCCACCACCCTGATACAGGCGGCAGCAGCGCGGGTGAACGGCTTGATTGATGGTGCCTTTGGCTCAGGGACGAGCACAGAGATTGCGGCTGACGCGACTAGTACTGAGTACTACAATGCTCAGCGCTTGGTGGTCGCGGCTGCAATCCCCTCGATCTTGAGGGCGTCCCACCACCCTACGACCATCGACGCAGACACGACAGCCCTGCTTGAAGACCTCAAGGCTGAGCTTGACCTGCTGTTGGACAACCCAGCCAGAGCCCTTGGTAGGGTGGCTGACCCCTCGTCGGTCAGTGCGCCGCGCACCAGATTCGCTGACCTGGGGCTGTCCACGACCTTGACTGCCAAGCGCGCACGTCGTCAGTTTGATGGGCGCTCAAACCTTTTGGGGGTCGATGAGGGAGGCTTTGAGTTCTGATGTTTGAGGGCTTTGACAAGTTGGTCGCAGCAGTCAAGCGCCTGCCTCAACGTGTGGACGCTGACATGGTTCGGGTCGTTGATGAGGCTGTCACAGACGAGTTCAAGAGACAGCGCTCAGCCATCCCTAAAGATAAGGGCGACCTGCTCAAATCGTTGACGCGCACCCGCGACAAGAACCACCACGTTGACTCTGTGGCTGGTAATATCGGCATCTACACAAAGCTCGATTATGCCAAGTATCAGGAACTGCCTGAGCCGGATGATCGTGCTGTGATCGCCTCAATGGCTTCATACCTCGAAGACCTGTTAGAGAGGGGCTGATATGGCGATCACTGTAAATCAAGGACACTACACGCTGCTCAAGACGGCGAAGACGGTGATCCGCGACAACTTCAACACAGCCAGATCGACCCTCATCACTGAGGGCGTTGATGACTATCTGCCTGACGCACGTCAAGATGGCGCTACCCTGAATGGGCGCAACGTGTACGTCAGCCAAGGCGACCGCATCCCAGTACAGGCGACCCAGTATGTACTCTTGTCTGCACGCAGGGTTGGTGAGCCGCGACGCACAGCAGCGCTGGCTGTTGAGGACCAAGACTTTGAGTTGACGGTCACTTGCGGCGTCAAGGGCTTCGTCTTGGCCTCATCAGGAAATGACCCTGCGCCGACCCCTGAAGACGCCGGATGGCAGACCGCTGGGGTCCTTGAGCAGATCGCAAGTTACTGCTTGCGCCGATACCTCTGTGCATCGACCGCCAGCAGTGCTTATAATATCACACCGCTTGGGACCGACCCTGTACCCTTCGACAGGACCGACCCTGCGCGGTATGCGTACACATCACGCTTCACCATAACCATGCGCGTCCTCGACGCCAGGGGGCTTTAAATGAGTGAGTCCAAACTCATCATTCCGGCGATTGGCAAAGTCCTCGCCGCTGTCGAAGTTACATCAGGCACCAAAGAGTCGCTGAGCAGTTCTAATGCTGTCTTCTTTGAAGAGATCGAGTGGCAGTATGAGAGCGACAACATTCAGCGATTGCCCCTCGCCCCTGAGCGTCATGGGGTGCGCTCAGTTGAGGGACCGACGCGCATCTCTTGGAGCGGTAGCACTGAGATGGCGCTGCCTGATGGGTTTGCTGCAAGCGCCCTGACGCCACCCCACCCTGATGTGTGGCTGAGGTGCTGCGGCTTCGCCCGTGACCTCTTCAGCACAGTGACTGAGGACGTGGCACTCTACATCCTGCAAAGCACCAACCATGAGTCGATCAGCTTTGAGGCATTTGAGTACACCGCAGATGGGCTTGACGCCAACAGGCTCCAAGCTCGCGGGGCACGCGCTGGTTGGGAGTTGTCCATCGTTGATGGTGAGCGGGTCAAGCTGGGGCTGACTGGTGGCCTTGCGACTGTGGCTGCCACTGAGAGCGAGACGTACCAGAGCTTCTTGTCAGAGACAAAGGCTGTCACCTATTACACCGACAAGCCCTTTGTGGCCAACCGAGGTGTGAGCACTGTTGAGTTGGTCAACCTGACCACCGACGACGTGTATGGCGGCGGCTCCATTGGCTCGCCCAGCGGCTTGTTTCAAATTGTGTCGGCCACCTTCAATGGCAACATGGAGCCTGAAGAACAGCGCGGCTTGGGTGCATCTCGCAACAGATTGGCGGGTGCTGGTCCTGTCACAGGGACCATCATCATTGAAGAGGGGCAGCTTAACGACGCTAGCGCCTTCGACCCCTATGCCCTGCGTCGAGACGGCACGCCGCTTGAGTTCAGGTTCAAGATTGACCAGAACGACGCGGGCGGGGCTCCTACGTTCTTCGCGGTCAACTGCTACTGTCAGATCGTCGGGGTCAATCATGCTGAGGCTGGAAAGCGCAGGGTCTATGAGCTTGAGGTCGAGGTCAAGTATCCTGAAGATGCGACTACCGGCAGCCCAGAGGTGGGTGCCTCGCCTTCGCAGTTGTTTGACTACAACATCACCAACGGTCTCTACGTCGATGTGACGCCGACCAATGTTGGTGTGTTTGCCATCACTTTCTACAGGGACAATAGCTGATTTAAATCAAAGACTCACAGAGGTGTAACAGATGAGCTACTTCAAGAAACGAGAGAACGTTTGGGCCAGCCTTGATGCCGACAGGGTTGATGAGGCGACCTTTGAGCCAGAGTGCGCCGACCATCCCCACTTTGTCCTTGTCCCTGTCATTACCTTGGCAGGGGCTGAGGCGCTGGCCACCCTCAAGGGTGAGACAGCAGCAGACAACATCGCTGCGATGGCGGCTGGGGCTGCTGTCGTCGTTGAGCGTCTTGGGGGGCGCTGGGACTACTACCCAGGTGGCGGTGCTGACTGGCCTCAGCGATGGGCCGATGCGGACTTTGAGGGGCGTTGTGAGATGGCGCGTCTCTTCGCGGCTGACGAACTGCTCAAGCTCGCCACAGCGACTCAAAAGAAGTCCTCGCTGACTGAGCAAGAGCGGGGGGAGTGAAACGGGGGGTGCGCTTGATAAAGGCGGGGGCGACAAGTGCAGTGACCCGCTGTGTGTCCCCTTGGGTGCTTTGGCACCTGAACCTGCACGCTGACGTGGCTTCTGAGATGGGGGGCTTGCAACCTTGGCGACAGGGGTCACTATATGATCATCCCGTCAGGGAGGTCATGGTGCAAAGAGCCATCAGGGCAGCCTGGGCCGACTTGCACAAGAAGGCCGCTAAGAAGAAGAGGTGATTTTATTACTCAGTAATACGATCACAGCACGATCAGAGGGGCGACGATGGCCACATTCTCACTTGTTGCAAAAGTAATCGTACAGGGGTTGGAGCAATTCCAGCAACTGACCGCAGATATTGAGAAGGCCGACACCGCGTCTAAGAACGCTGGTAAGACGCTCAAGACGCTCACCACCAACACAAAGAAAGCTGGGGATGCGGCCAAGGATGCCGCTGCTAGTTTCAAGGTCTTGGCTGATGCACGCGAAGAGGTGGGCTCAGCAGCAGCGAAGGCTGCCCCAAAAATCAGGTCCGCTGGTAAGGCGACCGCTGGGGCAGCCGAAGCCTCAAAGAAGTCAAGGATGTCTTTGGAGGAAGCAGCCAGCGCCTTCAGGGCTATGGGCGCGTCTGGCACCCTCGCTGGTGACACCCTTGAGCGCTTCTCGATAATCGCCAGTGGCCCTGCTGGTGCAGCCATCGCTGGACTGGTGGTTGGCGCAGCAGCCGCGATGGCTGGCTTCAAGGCGCTTGAGTTCTCTGTGACACAGGGCATCGCCACCAACAAAAAATACACCCAGCAGGTTGACTCGCTCAAATCCGAGCTAAGGAAGACAGCCGCCATCTTGGGGCAGGTGCTGCTTGATGTGATTGGCTTTGGCAACGCCATGGAAACGAGCCATGGCAAGGTCAAGAAATTCAATGGGGATGTGGTAAGGGACAGCACCCAGGTTGCAGACGCGATGCGCGATATCTTTATCGCTGTGTTGAAAGGCGTCAGGTTCATAGGCAACGGCATCCTTGGCATCAAGGCGATCATCACGGGCATTGGCACTGCCATAGGTGGCCTGGCTGCCATTGTGGTCAATGCCTTTTCTGGGATACCAGATCTGGCAGCAGAGATGATGTTGTCAGTTGCCAAGGCGATCCGCACAGGGCTGGAAGATCTGGGTGTGCCCAGCACAATGCTGGATCAATTCTTTGGCACTGAGGATGAGCTTAAACGCAGGCTGAGGAGGGCCACGGCTGGCGCAGATCAGGCAGCAGCGGCGCATCACCGCATCTTCGCTGGCATTAAGGACGACTTTTCTGAGATCTACGATGGCCTTGAGAAATGGAATGACGGGCTAACCAATATGATCCAGGGTTTAGAGAAGTCCAAGGGCACAGCAGCAACCATCACCCTTGATAGAGACCCTGACGCCAAAGAAGCGCCAGCCGATCCTGTGGCAGCAGCCCTGGCAGCAGCCAGGGGTGAAGTGGAGACGGCCAGGGGCAAGGCTATGGACCCTGAGCTTCACTTTGAGTACGACCCTTTTCAAGAGAGGATTTTTGCCTACCAACAAGCGATGCCTCAGATGACCGCAGATATAGATGCGGCTCGTGCAGCGCTCGCAGAGTTTCAGGAAGACACCGACATTATTGGCGGCAACTTCCATAAAGTGGTGGATACCTTTAAAGAAACGATGCTTGAGTTGTGGGACACCACGGTGTCGAGCTTCAGCGCCATGTCAGAGGAAGTCTTCAACTTCCTTGGGGCGTTTGCTATGGGTGAGTCCACCCTCTCTGAGTTTAAAGACGCGATGCTCGACGTTGCTGGCGATATTGCCAACACTTATGGCGACCTGTTCATCAAGCAGGGCGCTGGCTTGATCCTCTTCAACCCAGCAATCGGCTCGGCCTTGATTGCTGCTGGTCTGGCGCTGAAGTTTCTTGGCGGCATGGCCCTCGCCAAGGGTTCTGCCAACGCTGGCAGTAGTGGGGGCGCAGGTCGCAGCAAGAAGAAAAAAGAGGAAAAAGACTTGGTGAAAGAACTCACACGCGAGTTGCGCCCATCAGGGGGTGGTGAGGGCGCTGTCACCAATATTGAGGTGATTATTGGCGGCAGGTCGATTCAGCCTGAGATGGTGGCGATTGTGGACGATATTGCGCGTCAGCGCCGCTCAAGGTACTTGGGTCGCAGGATGGGGGCTTTCTGATGGCAAACTTCACAAGGTGTCTTTTCACCCTTCCCTACCAGATCACGACTGCCACCCAGTTTGAGTTGGTGCTGGGCAACTCTGCTGTGGGTCCTACGACCATCACGGCTACTGCTGTGGCTGGCACCTACTACAATGACCTCGACGTTGATGGGGTAGCTTTGGGCGTCAACCTGCTGTACCACTTGGCCACCCAGCTTGAGGCTGCTGAGCTTGCAGCAGGCACGAACGGCGCTTGGTCGGTCGAGCAACTGTCGGGCACCTACAAAGGGGTCTTCAAGATTCAGCGCGAGAAGGGCGACGCTGCTGATAGTGTCACCAGTCTGGAGGTCACAGGTGGTGAGGTGAGCATGGTGACGTTTGGTTTCAGCACAACCACGGTCGCCCCTGCTGACCCTGTGTCTGACCCCGCAGTGTGGACCGCCACAAACAGGGCACAAGGCTTGTGGGTGATTGACGAGTACCCTGGCTTGTGCGCAGGGGCTGAAGAGACGACGCGCACAACAGTACTCAGTACTACCAGCCCAGACGGCACCACAAGTCGAGACACTTATGGGGACGTGACGCGCAAAACCATCATGCTGATGACACTCCCTGCCGCCAGCGTCTACCAGTTTTATGTGGACGATGCTGATTATGCTTCAATCATCGGCGCTGCCACAGGTGATGTTAACGCCTGCTTTGATGAGTTGAGGCGGCTTTGGTCGCGCCTTGATTCAAGCCTCTACTGCCGCTTCTTTCCTGACATCAACGATCTGTCAGATTACGTCCAACTACAGCCGGGTGCTCAGGACGGCTGGTTGGCCAGCCTTGATGGGGTGGCCTCAAGGGTGTCGGACAGCCCTGTACTCTTTGATATCACGATATCAGCCTTCAAGGTGGTCTGATGCCAAGGTACTTGCACGCAATCAAGATCGAGGGGCTGGGCGACACAACAGCCTCAGCCACCGACCAGCGCTATCGCATTTGTTATGCGCGCAACTTCTTTGGTGACGCGGCCACAGCAGATCCTGACGGGCTGTTCATTGACGGCTTGCAGATGTGGCCCTCTGAACTGAGCGCTGACGTTGACTTCAGAGACGGTCGCGCCACCATATCCACCCAGACCTTTGACCTTAGAGCCACGACTCAACTGAGGTCGCTGCTCTATAGGTTGAGACACGGGGTCGTGGCGCGCTTGATTGCTGACATGACGGCCATTCAAAACACCATCGACCTCGACACGGCAGGGATTGATGGCACGGTCTACTTGGAGCGTGAGGCGTTGGTCGTTGATGGCTCAAGCCAGACCACCATCTCTGGAGGATACCGCTACAATGTGACGAGGGCAGTGTTAGGGACGTATGCGCCCAGTCATGGGGCTGACACGACTGACGACGTTGAGGTCTTCCAAACTCTCAACACCTTGGCAGGACGCCTGATTCAGCTTGTCAGGGTGCCGCTCGACACGGTTGACGCTGAGGCCGATGAGTCAGTGCTGTGGTCTGGGGTGGTCAGAGACATCGACACAGACGACACAGGGCTGAGCTTCACCATCAACGCTGATGGTTTGTTGGGGCTGATTGATGCCCAGCAGATCCTCTCAGATCGCTGTCAGGGCACGATGATTAATGCCTTGCTTGATGGGCAGCGCCCTCGACTTGACAGTTTGGTCGCCACCATGTTGACGCAGGAGGCACCAGCCGCAGGCTCAGGGGTGGTCAGCGATCCGACCCAAGCCCTCTTCATGCTGGGCGAGGACGCTGTTATTAAGGGGACATATACCGCGATTGACCAAGGCGCGAACTTCTACCTGCACATGCTGGCAGACCCAGAGACGTTCGCTGGGCGACCCCTGCCTGAAGACATGTCCACTTACAAAGACACGGACACAAGGGAGGTCTTCAGCACTCGCGCAGATAGTCCAAGTAATGTGGACAGTGGTAGTATTGGCGACAACACCCTGCCCCTGTCCAGCCACCCTGGCAAGCTCATCCTTCAACTCTTGACGACGACGCGCAACGATAACGTGGCTGGTCCTAATGGGTCCTATGACCTTGGCATCAACGCCTTGGCTGGCAACGTCCCCGCCAACTACGTCGATGTCGATGGGATTCTGAGGTGGGGGGATGAGGTTGGGGTATCACTTGATGACGTGTTCTTCTTTGAGTCTGAGAGTGTGAGGTTAGGGGACCTCATCAATGAGATTCTGCGGCCACTTCTCTCAGCGATGGTGTCTTTGCCCTCTGGCCAACTGAGCATCATCAGGCTCAAAGACAGCGCCGAATATGGCAGTGGTTTGACCTTGGTCCAGAGTCAAGTCAGGGAGGCTCAGATCATCCACAGCCGCAACTTGGTTGATGCGATTGACAAGGTTGAGCTTGAGTACAGGCTTGAGCCTGGGCTGCCACCACACCGCATCACAGCGCGAGACACCATCAAGTATCGGCGGCAGCCGCCTGGGGAGCACAACAGCCTGAGCTTGAAACTCAGGGGGACAAAGAGGCGTGACGTTGCGACACAGGTCATTCAGACCATCATTCAGCGCTACCACGATCCAATCCCTCTGTTGTTCGTTGAGTGCCTGCCCACAGCACAGTTCGACTTGGGCGATGTAATCAGCGTGACCCACGACCTCATCCCTGCTGGTGATGGGTCTAGGGGTCGTGTTGGTGCAGCGATGCTGGTGGTCAGTAGGCGCGAGGTCTTTACAGGTGAGGTTGGGGGTGTTGGTGATCACGCTGTGATCTATGGGCTGTTGGATGTCGGCTTGATTCACCCAAGGGACGGCTGGATTGCGCCATCAGGCGAGGTCGCCTCAGTCACCTCAGCCTCAGTGTTTAGTATTGCGGCCAACACCTTCACTGAATCAGGGGGATCAGGACCTTTTGATTCTGACATTGAGGGCTTTAGCATAGGTGACGCGATTGACATCATGGATGAGTTTGGCACTCCCAAGGATACTGGGCTGTTTATTGGGAACATTGTCGGCAACCAGATCACGCTGACTGCGCCATCCAGCCCATCTGTGGCTGTGAGTGACATCATCAGGCCGAGTGCCTATGCTCAGTGTGTGACGCAGCAACAGGACGACTGGGTGTTCGTCGCTGACGCTGACGACGAGTTGAACACAGACCTGCCCAAGACGTACAGGGCTTAGTACTGGGTAATAAAATGGCCTTCAAGAAGTTGGACAGTGCAGCCGTTGACTTGACCCTCAGCAGACCACTTGACGCCTTTGTGTCACAGCAGATGGCCGAGAATGGGGTCGTGGCGCATGACGAGAGGGGCAGGGGTGCTGGGATGAGCTACGGCTCAGACGCTCGTCCAACCTTGGCCAGCGCTGGTCTGTCAGCCGTGCCCCTAAGCCCTTGGTACATCAGCCCCAACTGCACAGAACTGACGCTCAAGCTCAGGGGGCTGGCCAGTCTTGATGGTGCTGGTAGCACAGCGCTCAATGTCAGGATCGCCCTGATGACTATGGCAGGGGCGATCTACGATAATCTGGACATGACCCCTATCCTCGACGACGCTTCAGACCAAGAAGTCGAGTTGACCTTTGATGTCACCAACTTGTCTGGTGAGGCGGTCGTCCCTTGGCTGGTGTTTCAGTCTGAACTAAACACGGGCAACCAAGCCAGCGATGACAGGCACGCTAACGACATCTCAGCCAACCGCTACAAGATTGACCTTGGCAGCACACTCGCAGCCACCTTTGACGACACTAAAAGATGGCAGATGACCTTTAGTGAAGACAGCACAGGCACATCCCCTGCCGACGTGTACCAGTACCAAGGTCCTGTGATGATCGTCTATGAGAACGGGCACGATGAGGTCTATGTGCTGCCCAAGCTCGATAGACGACTGATCGCCTATCAGCAGTTCAGGATTACCATCACTGAGATTGGTCGGTTCTTGTTGTACGGGTGGAGCCTGACTGAGACCGCCTTCACCTCACCATCATCCCAACAAGACGCCTTCAGACCTGGGATGATCCCTCGTGCGCGCAACTACTCTGAGGTCTATAGAAGGCAACGGTCTTTGTCTGCTGAGCGCACAAGAGTGGTCAATGTGGGCGGCTCGCCAGATGTGCGCGACAGTGGGCGCATGTGGGGCATGGCCGACTACTATGAAGAGTCCACCTATCTTGACGCCTACATGGCTGTTGGGGGTGAGCTACCAACATACAAGGTCAACACTCGCGTAGCCGCCACCAAGTACAGACGCAGATATAGGGTGCTGGCCCTCGTCGTCGGGTCAACGACCGACAGAGAGGCAAAGAGTTTCAGGGTGAGACTGCGCGCCACCCTTGAGGATATTGGCGGTGGGAGTGTGGCCACCCCTGGGGTGTCAGGTCCTGTCGTTGACGTGACCCCTTTGAGTGGCGCGGGGATAGGCATCAATGAAACAGCCGACCGACTGTACTTCACCTTTGCAGCGGCAAACACCCAGCACCTTGACGGCACTTGGCGCTACTCAGATGTGCTTAATGGCACGCACGGGCTGAGGCTGATTGATGCGTCCTTTGAGGAACAGGCAGCCAGCCAAGCTGACGTGACACGATTGCTGCGCCTTCAACTCAGGGGTGAGGACATCGAGCCAGCCATCAGTAATGGCACGGTCGATCCAAGCATCGTCCTGTATTATCCAGCCTGCACAGTGCTGGTGGGGGAGGGCTTCTGATGACGATTCAAAACAACACCTACTTCCGCATCATCGGCTCAGTTGCTGATGAGACTGGGGCTGGCCAAATCAGTGTCGCTGATGGTGTGAACATTATTGGCGGTGGCGCAGTTGATGAGCAGCAGATTCTTTTAGAAAACTCAAATCACGTTTATAGCACCACCAACAGACGCGCCCTCCTAGATGTCTGGAGCAAGGGGGTCGTCACAGACTCGACCGTCTCATACATCTACAAGCAAGCCACAGCAGCCATCGTGACCTTTGATATCGCTCTTGAGTCACCTGCCTTGGTGGGGGTCGAGCGGCAGTCAGTGACTTGGGTGGCGCGCTACCAAGGTCAGATCAAGGTCGAGGTCTACAGGACTGACACTGGGGCTTTGCTCAGCGGGTACACTGGTGGCGCTGAGATTGCGCCAGTCACTGAAAGTCAGACCCAAACATGGAGTACTGTCCAAGACGTTTTTATCAGAGTCTCGATGGCACCAGTGCCCTCGTCCACAGACGCGATCCTGTGGGGCTTTCGAGCCCTTGAGGACCAGACAAGCCTGTGACCTTGTGCAGGTCACATGATGTTTTACATTTACCCTGACTTGAGGGTTACACCCTCGCCCCTGATCACACCGATCACACCATGATCGGTTATTACTCAGTAATAAGGGGCACTTTCAAAAGGAGGCCATCATGGCTAGAGTCATAGCGCACGTCGTCCCCAACTCCCTGTCTATGGAGCAATCCATCGTTGATGTGCTCACCTCTGATATGGAGGTGTTGGCGGCTGGGACACGCAAGTACCTGCTGCTTCAAAACATCGGCGCAAACACGATTTACCTCACCTTTGACGGCGACACCGCCAGCGCCACCACAGGCTTCAAGGTCGTGGCTGGGGGCAGCATTGAGTTTGTCGCTGCCGTCCCAAGCGGTCAGATTCGTGGTATCGCTGACACGGCCACCACCAAACTCGCCGTGCTGGAGGGGTGATGCGCCATGCCATTCTTAGACTTTGGGATCACCCCTGAATCAGGGGTTAAAGGTCCTTACACAGACTACACCACAGCCCTTGCAGCGCTCAGGGCTGATGCTGGTGCCAGTGACGGTGACATCTATCAGCTTGATGATGGGAGTACCTTTGCAGCCTTGACAGGTGATCTTGGCTGGCTGGTGCCACCAAGGGCATATGAGCGCATCAGTGGGCTCGTCACCAATGCCACAGGTAACGCCGAATTTGCCAAAGCTGACGCGCTGGTTGATGTGACGGACAGGGGCTGGGCAGCGGTGCTTTCAAGTGGCACCGTCACTAAAAGCGCGGGCGCTGCCTTGATCGTGAACAGCGGGACGCCGCAAACCAAAACTGCCACGTTTCAATTTACCCCGACAACTGCTGTCACTAAGGGTCTGTTTATTTTCAAGATCACGGGTATTACAGGCTCGGTGATGGCGAATGGGAACGTGTTTATAAACACTGGATCAATTTCGATGCGTCTGACGCTGACAAGATCCGCCGCAGGTGGGATCGACCTGCTCAGTGCCTACAACACTGTAGAGCCGGATAGCAGGGGTGGCTTGACTCATTCCACAATATCAACGCCGATCTGGCTGGCTATTGAGGTTGACGACACCTCGACTACAACACTTCAGCGAGTGTTCCAGCTTGATAGTGACCCCCAGATTGTGGTGGAGAAACAGCACGTCACAACAACGACAGACAGCGCCATTAAATTTTATGCTGTGAACACCACTGGCCCGACACACGAGATTCAGTGTGAAGAGGCTGCCGCCTTCAGGTACAGCGCATGAACATTTATAAATACAGCGAAGACGACTTGCTTAAAGCCGAGAGGGTACAGTTCAAGGCGCTGGCTGGGTACACCATCACACAGGCTGACGCTGCACAGGCTGAGCATCACACAACCGCCACCCTCACCACTATTGAGGGGGTCGGCATCACCCGCATTGACACTGGGCTGACCCTTGACCAAGCCTACTCTGACCTGACTGATGGCTTGACCAAGGCTGAGCTTGTGGTGTTGGGTGACGACCTCGGCCTGAGCCTGTCTGAGACAAGCCTCAAGGCTGAGCTTCTTGACGCCATCTGGGACCATCTGGGGGGCCTTTAAATGCCATTCTTAAACTTTGGGGTCAGCCCTGAATCAGGTGGGCCAAAGGGTCCTTACACCGACTACCAGACAGCCCTTGATGCGCTCAGGGCTGATACTGGCGCGAGTGACGGCGACCTGTATCAGCTTGACAGCGAGCGACTGTTTGTGGCGCTGACAAGCAGCGGTCCTGGCATCCTCATCCCCTCTGACCTCTATCCTCGCGTGTCTGGCTACGTCAGTAACGCCAGTGGTGACGCTCACTTTGTGGTCACTGACACTGAGGCTGAGATCGTGGCTCGCGGCTGGACCATCTCAGAGAACAATGCTGGTGTGGTGTCAGGTGGTGGGGGCTCGCCCTTCAGAACTGACGCAGGCACAAACATCGGTGGCAGCTTTGATAGCGCCGCGATTTCTTTCATCCCAACAGCAGCCCAGACAAGCGTGCTGCTGTTGGTCAAGGCGCAGCCAATCTCAGGCACTCTTAACGGTCAGTCCTTCTTTGTGAGGACACTGACAGGGGCTGACAACTTCCATATCAGCGCCACCAACGGCGCACTTGGATCGTTCAGTGTGCTGCAAAGTGGCACCACCAATCTTGGCTCCGCTGTGGGTGCGGTTCAAAGTGGCACTGATGCAGACTGGTACATCATGTACTGCGACACCACCACACAAACCAACATGACGTACTTCAGGAGGATTGACGACCCTGTTGAAGAAGCGTTGATGGTGGAGGTGACAGACCTGCCATCAACCACAGCAAACTTTGCAGCCTACTTTGGGTGTCAGCAGGGGTCGATTGGTAGCCAGACCGTCCACGATTACTTTGAAGCACACGCACTGGTGACGACATGAGAATCTTCGACACATACGACGAGCCTGAGAAGCCAACCAGAGTGCGCATCAGGGCGACTTCAGGGTATCTGATCACAGTAGGATCGCCACGGCTCGCCCTCTATTGTGCTGTCCCACAGAACGTGGAGCTTGAGGCAGACTCGATTGAGGCGATTGATGTGGGGCTGACACTAGATGAGGCATACTCTAACCTGACCGCCAGCCTGACCAAGGCTGAATTGGTGGTGTTGGGTGATGGGATCGGGCTGAGTCTGTCAGAGACCAGCCTCAAGGCTGAGTTGTTGGCAACCATTTATGAGCATCTGGAGGGCATGGCGTGACAAAGTATATTGAGGTGGGGGCGTGGATTGATGGTCCTCAACCAAGCCCTAGCAACCTGACCAGTTGGGCCAACCAGATTGTCAAAGACTCAGGCATCACCTGCCCGATCATTGTGACGAATGTGGGTGTGAAGCCTCTGTACTTGAGTCGGTGGAAGGTCGATCATCTGAGAGACGCGATTCTAGCTCTTAGGTGCGCGGGTGCGACTCAGGTGGGCATCATGGTCTGGCCAGCAGCCACGGTTGAGGCTGTCGATGCTCTGGTCAAAGATGTGGGCAAGATTTATGGTGAGGGCGCACCTCGCTCTTTAGTCCCTGATTTTGTCTGCATCGACGCCGAGGGGCGGTACAATGCGACTGGGTGGGGACCTGGGGGCGCTGTCTTGGCCGACAGGCTCTGTGATGGACTGGCTGAGGCTCAATCAAAGCACTGCCTGACCTACCTGTCTGTCACTGCCATCCCGCCCAGAAAGGGCATCAGACTGCAAGACGCCAGTCTGTTGCGCCATGAGTCAGTGCATCGTGCGACCCCTCAAGCCTACTCCCAGTACCAAGGACCCAACCACTGGTCGGCCAATCCGTACTTCCGCGTCGGCCCGATTCAGCGCGGTACTTGGGACACATGGTCGCCCCTCTTAGAAGACGGCCACGTTGATATGCTCGTCGCAGGGTCTGCCATCTTTGCTCAGGACCACCCAACAGGACCGACAGGGATTGAGGCTTTGAGACAAGCGGCTGACATCAACATCAGCCTGGGGTATAGACGGATCTGTTATTGGTCTTTCAAGCACTTCAGGTCTGCCTCAAAGCTGCACTCTGAGAGGCGCGGCTTTCTGCGTGAACTGAGCCAAACCCTCTGTCCTGAGCCAACTGAGGGACTGTCCTTTGCAGCAGCCACTGATCGCCTGCTGTACTGTGAGGGCAAGTACAAAGCAGCCAAGAGACCAGGGTGTGTAATCAGGGACGAGGACGTTGTGGCCCACGACTGGATCATGGTCGAGTCTAGTACTGGGTAATAAAAAGAGAGGTTCGAGATGCGCACAAAGGTTAAGCGAGACTGTATGATTGTGGGGCTGTTGGCCGTCACAATCCTCTTCTTGGCAGCCTGCACCAAAGACAGGATGAGTGGTGTTGACTGGGCCGACTTGGCGCGGTCAGCAGCCACCCCTAAGTTTGGGAAGGATGCTTGTGGTCAAACGCTGACTTGGAGCTATGAGCTTGGGCGGTGGGAAATCAAAGGGGGCAAAGAGGTCGTGGCTGAGAACAACACTGTTGTTCGCATCGACTGTGACGTGCCACCCAAGACCGACCAATGAGAGGGTACAGGAGGGGACAGAGATGGATGAGAAAGAGAAGAAGGGTGGACCGCTCGACCTCGATGGTGACGGTAAACAAAGCACGAACGAGACGGTGCTGGGGGTCTCGCTTGTATGCGTGGGCGGTGCGCTGACCGGATACCTCATGTATCTGATCGCAACAGGATCGGTCGATGGTAACAACGTCGAGCCGCTGTTGGCGGTACTCGCGTGGATTACAGGGACTGAGGGCATGAAACGCCTGAAAGGGGGGTCAAAATGAGTGAGTCAAAACAGGACCAATTCATCTCAGTAGAGACCAAGGCGGCTGTCTGGGGGCTCATCATAGCTGCGATGACGGGCTCTGGTGTCGGAACCACCATCAGCCTCTACAATGCGCCGGATCTTGAAATCGCCAAGAGAGAGGCTGTCGATATTGCCCTTGAGAAGATGAGGGCTGAGGTGGATCGAGAGATTGCGCCGATGCGGTCTAGGCTTGAGCGGATTGAAGAGAAGTTGGATCGGCTCATTGAGCGGGAGCAGTGAAGGGCTCTTGGTCCTTTGGTCGCCAAGGGACCAGCCCACCATCCTCATCAAAGGTCGGCTCTGCGCCTTTGTACCAGCGCTCCATGAGGTGAGCGTCAGCCTTGCTGGGCACGTCAGGGGTGAAGACCTGCATGTCGCGCACCATGACTTCAGTCAGTCGCTTGGCGGCTGCTCGTGCCTTGGTCAGATCGGCAGGGCACTCAAGCATGATTTCATCATGGATAAAGGCCACAGGGCGGCAGCCGTACAAAGGGCTGTCAGTCTTGACAAAGCACTCTTCTGTGACGCTCGCCAGAGCGAGCCTAGCGCCGTCAGCCGTCAAACCCTGGAAGTAGGTGTTGCAGCCGTTGCAGTACGTCAGACCACCCCTCTGACGCCCTGAGCGGTGTTGTGTGGCCGTGAAGCGTCCACCACCCAACTCGACCCGTCGCCCAATCTCATCGAAGTACAGACGCATCTCAGGCCACCAGCCCAGCCAAGCATCCTTGAGGCTCTTGGCTTGGTCAAAGTCGATGTCGAGTCCCCAGCTTGTGTTGGCATATGTGACAAAGGTCTGGGGACCGAGACCACCCGGCAACCCAAAGTTGAGCGCTTTCATCAACTGACGTGTGTCCTTGAGTTGCTTGTCGCCAGCCTTGTGACGGCGATATGCCTCTTTGTAGTCGAGGTTGAGCATCTGCGCCGCTGCCAAGATGTGCAAGTCCTCGCCCCTCTTGACTGCCTCAGCCATCTCACTGTGGCCAAAGAGGTCGAGCAGGACCTGAGCAAGGCTGGCAAGCTCTGCGACATGGTAGTCAGCAGCGAGATACCACCAGCCCTGTCGCGGCACAAAACATTCTCGAACCCCACCCTTTCTTGGTTGGTTCTGGACGTTGGGGTTTCTACAGGTGGTGCGCCCTGTCTCAGCCAGATAGTAGCGAGGGTGCAGAGGGCCAGCAGTCCCTGACTTGAGTAGCGGCACATAGGTGCTGAGCAGCTTGTCACTGTTGCTGATGTCGGCCAAGAGACCAAGCATGGGATCGTCTGACTCGCGCAGAGTCTCTGTGTCGGCCTTGGTCTTGTCTGACCCAGCCTCGCGCTGCTTGGCGGTCTGAGGGGCGTCCTTGCCCTGAGCCTCAAAGGCTGCCCTGACTCTTGAGTAGATGGCCGCCATGTCCTTTGAACCAGACTTCTTGAGAAGACCAGCAGCCTTGAGCTTTTCTTTGGCCTCGGTCACTTCTGCCCTCAAAGACTTCTCAAGCGTCTCGACCGCCTCAAGGTCACACACCATCCCTCTTGCTGATGTCAGCGCGAGACTGTACTGGCTGAGAATCTTGAGGCCAGTATCAGCAGGCTCATCGTCCAGAGCCAGATACACCCTGTCTGTACCCACAGCATCAGCCAAGGCGTAGTCTTTGGCGGCTTGGGGGTATTGGTGGAAGGGGACGCCCTCAAGCTCGTGGTATCGAAGCCGCCAAACGTCAGGACCTTTCTTGCCCTCACGCTCAACGCCCAACAGGTCAAGCTCAAGCTCAGCGAGACTGAAGGTCGGGCGCTTCTTGAGTCGGGGGTTGAACTTCAACTCGTCGCGTGCAATCGCTTGCATCTGAGACTGAATCCAAGTGTCCTTGATGCGACCCTCTTTGAGGGCTGCCCAGACCTTAGAGTGGGTCACACCAGCAGCCACCATCACGCCCAAGTCGAAGCCTGCGCCATTATGTGAGACGAGGGTGTGGCCAGCATCAAGCCAAGACTCGAACATCTCAACTGCGCCCTCTTTGAGGGACAAGCCTTGGGGGTCGCCACCATCCTCTACCCACGTCAGGCAGACGAGTCTAGGGAAGGGCTGACCTGATTGGATCTGGTAAGTTTCTGTGTCGAATGAAATGCGTGTCACTGTGGCCACCTCTCTATTACTGGGTAATAAGGTCAAGGGGATGTGCGAGACGGTATAGACAGATGACTGGGCCACAGTACGCTGATGATCTATGACCACTGCCTCGCACGCCCTCTTGACCCCCTGACTGTTGCAGTCAGAGAGTCGGGGCTCAGTGTCAGAAAGCGGGTGGGGCGATGCTGCCGTTCAGGGGGGAGGGCTCAGGCTTGAGGCCGAAGTCAGCCAGCGTCTGGTCAGCCTCGCAGTAGTCCCAGTTGAACTTGGTGAACTTGCCTCCAGACTTGGTGTCGAGCAGGATGCCAGTGGCGCGAACCCTGAAGCCAGCGAGGGGGTTCTCAGAAGAGACGATGGTGTTCATCTCTTCCTCGGTGATGTTGGCGTCAGGGCTGGGGTCGAAGGCAGTGGCGAAAGCCTTGAGGTTGCCGAGCGCGCCTTGACGGTTCGGCTTGTCCATGTCCTGCAACCAAGTCACCTGCTGGCCAGGGTAGTGCTTGGTGTTGTCAGTGTCGATGACCGTCAGTTCAGCCACAAAGTAGTACTTGGAGGGGTTCTTCTGCGACTGCTGGAGCTTGCAGCGGTCAACCCTCAAGATGTGCTGACCGGGCTCCAAGTAAACTCCCTGCTTGGTGACTTGCGCGCTGTTGATTCCAGAAAAGATGCTCATGGGTTTATTCTCCTGTGTTGAGCTTATCCTGATCACACTCTGATCAGGTCAGGTACAATTATAGGCGATATTTGACGTGTGTCAAGTGACTTTTGTTTTTGTTGCGTACAATAACTTCTGAGTGTTGCCCGTGCTCGCCTCGATATATCTGGCTTCTCTCACAGCCTTTCTCAGGCTATCCTTGAAGGTTTGGTGGTGTGCGTACACGAACATCACCACCTCGTCAGCCTGCTGACCTTGCCTGTGCGACCGACCCAACAACTGTTCCCAGACCAGCCCACCAGAGGGTGGGGCGATGACGAGGGCTTTTGACCAGCCTTGCAGGTTCTTGCCCACACCATGAGCTTTGATTGACATGGCGCAGGTATGGGGGGTTAAGGGGGGTGAGTCACCAGCCCCATAAACTGGCCAGCCCCAAGACCTCAGCAACTCACCGACAGCCTGAGAACTGTACCACAGGATGACGGGCTCTGACTGAGTGTTGGCCCAGTTGGCTGCGTGCCTGACCAGATAGTCGTCAAGCCAGATGGTCTTGGTGGGGGGTGGTGGCGTGTCGGTATAAGGCAGCCATCTTTTGTAGGCTCTATGAATTGGGTCGTTAGCGCCAGACTCAAGTTGTCGCTCGACCTCTTTGGCCACAAGGGTTGGCGAGTCAAAGCCAGTCCTAGCTTCAGTACTGAGTACTGCCCTGACGTGCCTCGACCAGCTTGAGCGAGCATCCATGTAATCGTAATCAGGGATGCCGTCTGGCCAGTCCCACTGATAGAAGAACCCTTGGGTGACGTGCTGCTTGGCCCTCCAGACGCTCGCATCGTCCACCAACACCTCACCAGACAGGTCCTCGCCTGATTCGATGGTGGTCAGGGCGTCGTTGATTATAGGAGGGATATTGACATCAGTGATGCCCTCGATGACCAGACTTGTGCCCAGCGAGCCGACATCTGAGGCGACGACACCTGGGGTCCTCCTGAGCCTATGTTGAAATGTGCGCCGACACCTTTCTTGTTGCGATGTCCCCTCAACTTTTGGGTCAACAGGCATGAAGCGCTCAAAGTCGTGCTGGGTTGGGCGACCGTCAGAGTCTAAGACTTGGGACCAAGCCTCAAGATCGTGGGGGTCGCGGGGCAGGGGGGTGTTGTCACGTAACGCCATCTCAGCGAGGTGGGCGAAGTCTTTGACACTCTTTGATGTCATGGTGCCAGAGAGGGGGACAAAGATGGTTGTTGGGTTGGACTGCATGAAGCGCACGACCCTCTTTGTGCGTGCGCTGTCCATCCTCTTGAGTTTGTGGGCCTCGTCGCAGACCAGCACGACCTTTGAGTGGCCTTTAGAGATGTCGCTCAAGAGGCAGGTGGTTGTGGGCTGGGACAGGGCTGCATACGACATGACGTGGGTACGGGGGACCCAGAAATGGCGACTCAACTGATTCAGGACATTTCTCAAATTGTCGAGGGTTGAGGCAGGGGCGAGGATGATTGACAGGTCAGCCTTGAGAGCAGAGCCAGACAACACAGCAATCCACGACTTACCCCAGCCAACGCCAATCGGGCCAAACAGGCTGTTGTGTTGGGTCAGGCTCGACAGGGCTTGCCGTTGAATCTTGTTGAGGGTCAAGGGGCAGTCTGGTCGGCGCTGGATAGAGGTCTGGTCAAACGAGTCGTCGGCCTCGACTTGAGGCAGGTCGATGATGCGCTGAACCTCAGTTTGGCGCGCAGGGCCAGCCGACCGTTCTTTGAGTTTGGCCAACAGGCTCATAGCGCATAGTCCTTTGTGATGTTCTTGCTGACAAACTTGTAGAGTTGGACGAGACGTTCAGGCAGGTCGCCAGCTTTGTTGTGCTTGAAGATGCCAGCCTGCGCGCAGTTGAAGAGGGTGTAGAGGCTGACGTAGCGCGGCTCATACTTCTCAAGCTGCTTGAAGGCTTCATTAGCTTGTGTGCTGGTCAAGATGTCACGACCTCTCAACACCCCAAGAATCCCATAACAACTGTCGCGGGTGAACTTGATGGGGCGGAACAGGCTGAACTGACGACGGACCTGGGCGAAGTGGCCTTTGAAGGCATATATGGTCCTATCGACAGCCTCTTCAAACTTGGGCTGGATGTCTTGGCTTCTGAGGCTGAGACTGATGAACGACTCAGGGGAGAGGGTCACAGTATCATAGGTGGGCAGGTAGACGCCCGAAGCCAGGGTCAAAGCATAGTCGCCGTTATAAGCCATCCTGACAGCCAGCGCCCCTCGATGCTCACCATTCTTGGTCGCAAGGATGATGCAGCCAAAGAAGTTTTGGCCATGTCGGCTGACGCCATACCTCGCTGAGTAGACGATGTGCTCAGGCATCAGTTCTTTGGACCGATCCTCAAGGTGAGTCATGGCGTCATGGTACAAGATGGGCGAGTAGGTGGAGGTCTTGCGTGGACCGGGTATCTGGCGGACTGACTCTAAAGTTGTGTTGAACACCTTTGGCATTGGTTCACCTCTAGGGCTTGGCTGATTTAAATCTAAATCTAAATCTAAATCAGCCTTGATTTAAATCAGGCGCTGACCACCACATCGAAGATGGCAGTCAGCGTCTCTCTGATAGGCAGGGGGATGTCAGCAGGGACGACGAGGGCAGCAGGCAACTCAGGCTTGCTCATCTCAATCACACTGGCCAACAGGGCAGGACCCTTGCCATAAGGCACCAAGTGATAGCTGGGCACGCCCTCACTGCTGACGACACGCTGAGCATAAGGGCGGCTGAACTCAGCCCACTCGACCACATTGAGCAGGTTGGTGGGGCGGCAGCCGATGTAGAGGGTCGAGGTCGCAGGCTCGTCTCGAACCGCCTGAGACCTAAGACGCTCATTCTCAGCCTTGAGCAGGGACATCTCAATCTTGAGTTGCTTCAACTCAAGCTCAAGGCTGAAGGCTGACTCTTCTTTTGCCTTCAAGATGGCTGAGGTCAAGCGGCGCTTAGGCGCAGGCTCAGGCTTAGATTCAGGCTCAGGCTTAGATTCAGGGGCAGGGGCGTCCTCTTTATTACTGAGTAATGAAAGCTGGGGGTCGTCTGCGGCTTCAACCAACACGTCGTCGCTGTGCTCAGGGTGCAGGTCGCCATCCGTCAAGAGGCAGGTCAAGAGGGGCACCAACTCGTCGCGCACGTCCATCCTCTTGAGACCAGTAGGAGGCTGGCCAGTGAGGCAGAACTGCTTGGTCTTGCCAGAGATGAGCTTGTCGGCCACTCGCGCCTTCTCTTGGTCAGACAGGCTGGACAGGATCTCAGCGACCTTCTCAAACATCTCTGCCTTCTTGAGCTTGGAGGCAGGGGTGCCGTCAGGCATGAGGGGTCCAGAGGACTTGGCAGCCTTGGCGGCAGGCTCAGGGATCGCAGGGATGTCGAAGGGACCAGCGCCGTCAGGCGGGTTGACATCTTGAGCCGTGGGCAGGGCGAACTGAGCGGGTGGGGGGACGGCAGGTTGGCTTTGGGTCGTTTGGGGCTGGTCAGAGGGCGCTGAGCCAATCAAGAACTCCCTGACAGACTTGACCCAGAGGACACTGATGGCTTCAAGCGTCTTGGGCTCAGCCTTGTCGTAGCAGCGCTTGTAGGCAGCCTTGAGGGTGTCGTCGTTGCTGATGAGGGGTCTGGCCCACATGATGGCAGCCTCGTGGTCAGCAAAGACGGCAGGGGGGGCAGGGTGGCCTTTGGCCTCAAACCACTTGTGGTAGGCAGAGGGCTCTTTGGTAGGGGCGGGTTGGGCGATGTTGCCAGCCTTGCGCTGCTTCAGACGTTCTGCAAATGCGTTCATTTTGTTACTCTCCTCAGAGTTAGTAAGGGCAATCATTTTGCCAAAAGAACCAAGGGTGTCGCGCCCCATGTTGGCGCATTGGACTTTGAAGGGGCAGCCGCCATAGGCGCTGCAAGCGTTCAGGTTGTAGGGCACATCCTCACCAGCGATCACGCTGTGATCAGCCATCTGCTGTGACGTTTGGACAAGGGACGCCCAAGCCTTGTCGATCTGGGCAGGGGTGAACCTGACGGCTGTCTGCTTTGAGGCAGGCGTGCCCTTTGTTCGATAGTAGATGTGCCTGAAGGTCAGGGTGTCCTGAAATTCAGGGATGCTCTCAAAGGCGTACCGACTGTAGATGATGGCTTGGGGGTCGTGACGCAGTTGTTCCTCAGACTTGGTGTACTTGAAGTTGCCTGTCGTCTTGTGGTCGGTGATGGTGGCAGCCGCGTGCTCAACCAAGTCGATGACGCCGAGCATCTTGACGGGCATGTCTGGGGGTTGCCAGTTGACCCGCATCTCGACCCCTTCAGGTCTAATACTGAGTACTGGGGGCAAATACTTGAGTCCTGGCTTCAAGATTGGGTCGTCAAGCGACTCGATATGACCCTTAAAATAAGACTCAAGTATCGAGTGCTTCTGCGACCCAAGGATGGCTGACGGGTGCTGAGGGGTGGGCAAGCCACCAATCTTGTTCAGCCACCACTTGGTAGGGCACAAACGATAAGTGGATATCTGGGAAGCACTTGTGTTCTTCCAGACCTTCTTGGGCTCAAACATCGTCACATCTAAATCCTCCTGTTGTCGAATCAAATCAAATGACTCGTCCCATATTATAGGGACAGGGCTGCTCAAAGTCAACGATCATTTATTTTGGGCTGACCAAAAGAAACGTTCCTTTACCATGCCCTGACATCACTCTTGGCATGACAACCACACACCAGACCGCCCATCCATCAGCCCTGTAGGCTGTCTTTTGACAACACTTCTCCACTTCTCCACCACTTCTCCACCCACAAGTCCACCGCCCCGATGCCGCTATGACGAGGTTAAAAGGCCAAAAGTGGAGAAGTGGACTTATTTTCAAAAACTTTCGCATATGAGAGCTTGGGGGAGGTAGGATTGTGGGTATAGGGACGACGTGTATTATAGAGACTGCAAGCCAAAATAAGTCCACTTCTCCACTTTTTCGCCTTTGAGCCCGACTGTGACGGGCTTAACTGCGGTGGACTTAGTTCACAAAAGGCGTGGAGAAGTGGACTTGTGCTGCTGACGCCCTCATTTGGGGCAGGGGTGATTCTGGTCAGTAAATATTTCATTAATGGTTACTTGACGTATGCAGTGTGCTGTACTACTATTGACCTGCTGCTGGTAGTAGCAGCCAACAACAACAAGAGGTGTGAACGATGAGAGTTGAAGAGTGGTTGAGGGCGACGAGCAGTAAGGCGTGCCGCCTTGCAGACAGACTGGGGGTGACTAGAGCGAGTGTCAGCAGGTGGGTCACGGGCGTTTCACGTCCTCGCCCTGAGACCTGCATTGAGTTGTACCATCTGACAAACGGCGCTGTGGGACTCATGGACTACTACCCTGAGTTGGTTGATGCTGTCATGCGCGAAGTGGAGGAATGGCACAATGACTGAGATGACCGAATCATTTGTTACTGTTTGGGAACATAAGAAGTACAAAGGCTGGGAGGACGGTGGCGACCCGTCCACGTTGGTGCAGCACGATGTTGTGCAGTTGATTGCAGCGCTTGAGGCCATCTACAACACTGACGCGCACTTCGTGCCCTACTTCATTGAAGGCGAGTCGTCAGCCCCTCGCATCAACAAGAGCGCCATCAAGGACAGGACAACTGGCGAGTTGGCTGATGGGCGCACGATGCTCTACAGCGCCCTCGTCTTTGACGTGGACATGCCCTCAGAAGTCAAGGACGACGAGGACGCGCAGGCTGACTGGGCCGACGAGCAGTGTGACCTGATTGAGACGCTGCCTGACGAGTGGCTTGACACACACGGCTTCTACGCGACGAGGGGCGGCTACCGCCTCATCTGGCGATTGCCAGCGCCGCTGCCTCCTGCCGCGTGGGACGACTACCGACAGAGGATGACCGCTGCCCTGACCGCTCATGGCATCATGGTTGACCCGGCCACCAAGGACTTGACCCGCTGCTACAGGCTGCCCCGCGTCGTCAGAGATGGTGTCCAGCAGGACCACGGTCACGACTTCGACGGCTTGGCCAACGTCCTCGACCTGTCCACCATCCCCAAGTCAGTACCCAGTAATAAAAGTGTCACTGATCACAGTGTGTTCGCTGGGATTGAGAAGGCCGGACCCAAGAAGTTCAAGCTGTCAGAGGGGGGTCGCAACGACGAGATGATGTCGTGCCTGGGCTGGTTCCGCGACAGGGGGTTGGACGCGGACCAGTTGAAGGTCGTGGCCACTGCCTTCAACAGCCTCAACGACGTGCCTCTGCTTGAGGATGAGGTTGACAGGTGCATCAAGCAGGCTGTGAAGTGGACGCCCACCACAGACATCAACACGCCCACGACGGTCAGCACTGTGACGGACAGCAGCAAGCAGCTTGCTACCGCCAAGTGGTTTCTGACCAACCACTTTGGTCGCAGCGACACCCAGTTGGTCTATGACGAGGGGTGGCTGTGGCGCTATGAGCCCTCGACGGGCGCGTGGGAACTGTGGGAGGGCCATCACACCACCCAGTTGCTGGGGCACATGGACAGCAAGCTGAAGTACCAGACTGGCGTGGATGCTCAAGGACAGCCCAAGTACAAGAAGATTCATTGGCAGCAGTCAGACACCAAGGCGCACCACACACTCTTCATGGACCACAGCCACAGAAAGGGCTTCTTCAAGGACGCCCCTCATGTTGTGGCCTTCAACAACGGCGTCGTTGATGCCTCCCTCAACTACTACGATCACAACAGGGACTTCCGTCAGCGCTACAAGCTGGCGTTTGATTGGGACCCTGCTGCCACCTGCCCAGCCTTTGACAAGTTTCTGTCTGAGGTCGTCAGCCCTGAGTGTGGCCAACTCATCAAAGAGTGGATCGGGGTCGCCCTGCTCGGTCAAAGCCCTAGCTTTGCCAAGGCGTTGATGTTGGTGGGTGAAGGCGCGAACGGCAAGAGCACCTTGCTTGATGTGGTCAGCGCGATGATCCCCGACGAGTTCCGCTCTGCCCTCACACCTCAAGCCCTCGCCAAGGACTCCAACTATGCCCTCGCTCGTCTGGCTGGTCGGCGCATCAACTTGGTCAACGAGGTGGATGACGAGTGCATCTTGAAGTCGGGCGCGATCAAGGCCATCTTCTCCGGCGACGAGATCACCGCGAGAAACCCTTACGAGAAAGCCTTTGAGTATCGCCCCTGCGCGGGACACGTCTTTGCAGCCAACTCCCTCCCAGCAGTCAGGGACCAGTCAGACGGCTTCTGGCGTCGATGGATCGTGGTGCCCTTTGAGCGAACCTTCAAGAAGCATGAGCAGGACAGGACGCTGGGTGACAAGCTGGCCGCCGAACTGCCTGGGATCGCCAAGGCGTGCCTTGAGGCTGGTGCCGCTGCCCTCAAGAGGACGGGCGCTGACAGGGGCTACTCAAGCTCCCCTGCCGCAGAGAAGACCCTGCACAACTGGCGCTTCGACACCGACAGGGTTAAGCAGTACCTCGCTGAGCGCACTGAGATCGTTGACCTTGAGACAGAGGGCAACAAGGCATGCGTGGGGTGCAGGACGATGTATAAGGACTTCGTGAACTATTGCAGCGAGACTGGAGTCAAACACGTCTTGCAGGAAAAGAAGTTCTTTGAGCGAGTGCGCAGGGAGGGCTTTGAGATGAGGAACACAAACAAAGGGTACAAGTTCCCTCTCAAGCTCAAGCCGATGACGTTCCACTAGCCGATCACACCACGATCAGTACTGAGTACTAGTGCTGGTCGTGGTGTAGGGGCTTCCCTTACGATATTATCTGATTATATTGTGGGGGTTGAGACTGAGGTGAGACATGAGCAAGAGCAGAGTAAGCGAAACAAGTGAGCAGATTAAGGTGGTGTGGGAGTTGCGGCGACTCAAGCTACTCTTCACATCCACCCTGAACGGTGAGCGACTGAGGTCAAAGAGCCAAGCCAAGCGAGTCAAGGCCGCTGGTATGGAGAAGGGGGTGCCAGACCTACTCATCTTCGAGCCTCCTGAAGGCAGCCCCTATGTGGGCGTAGCCCTTGAGATGAAACGCGAGGGTGGGGTCAGGTCTGATGTGCGCAAAGAACAACGCGAGTGGATGGCACGCCTTCAATCTTTTGGTTGGGCGTGTATTGTTGGTTATGGGGCGCGAGATGCTTTGACCAAGCTGTGTGCTCTAGGCTATGACGTAAGGGTCTAGGAGGTGTGTATGCCAGGGGGACGCCCATCAAAACTGACGCCCGAAGTTCAGGCGAAAATCATTGAGGGCATCCTCAGTTGCCTGCACCAAGTATCTGCCGCCAAGCTCGCTGGCATCTCAGAGACGACCTTCTACAACTGGGTCAAGCGCGGCAAGAAAGAGACTAAGGGCAGGTATCGGGAGTTTGTGGTGGCCTTAAAAGAGGCCGAGGAACAGGCTCAGAAGAACCTTGTGGACAACATCAAGCGCGACGACTACCAGAAGACTCGCGGCTGGCAACGCTGGGCGTGGATACTTGAGAGACGATGGCCGGAGCGCTGGGCTCGTCTGAAAGAAGACCAAAACATAAAAGAGGAAATCGTCGTTGATTTGGTTGGGCATGGCGACTGATTTAAATCAAAGATTCAAGATTTAAATCAAGGATGTAATCATGGCAAGACTCATCGCAGCCCCACACAAGATTCAAAACGACTTCCTCCTAGACCCTGCACGGCTTAGACTGTTTGTTGGGGGCATCGGCTCAGGCAAGACTTGGGCAGGTGCCATCGAGGTTATCAGGCAGCCAGCAGGGACCCGCGTCATGGTCGTCGCGCCAACCTATCGAGTCTTGAAGGACGCGACCCTGCCTGCTTTCATGGAAGCGGCGCAGCCCTTTGTGTCCAGCCATCGACGCGCTGAACTGACCACTACGCTAATTAATGGCACTGAAATCTTGTGGAGGACCGCGACCGAGCCTGACAGGTTGAGAGGCCCCAATCTGGGCGCGATCTGGATTGATGAGGCAGCCATGATTAGGAGTGCTGAGGCATTTGAAATCTTGGTGGGTCGCCTCCGCCTCAACCCAGGGCGGCTGTGGGCGACGACGACACCCAAGGGTTTCAACTGGCTGCACGACTTGGCTCAAGACAGCGCCGTGTCTGTTTTCCATGCCTCGACCAAGGACAACACCGCCCTGCCTCCAGACTTCTATAATTTTGTAGAGGGGCGCTACACGACTGAGCTTGCCCAACAAGAGCTTGAGGGCAAGTTTGTGGACTTGAGTGGCGGCCTGTTTAAAAGGGCATGGCTGCCAATACTGAGTAATAATTTGCCTATACCCGCATCTGGTAAACGATACAGATTTTGGGACTTGGCGGTCTCAACCAAGACCTCAGCCGACTACACAGCCACCGCTCGAATCACAGTGGCGGCTGATGGCACAGTTGTGATAGATGGATGCTGGCAGGGTAAAGCGCCTTGGCCGACCATCAAGAAGCGAATCATTGACACTGCCAACAGTGAGCCCGACACTATTGTGGGGGTCGAGACGATTGCAGGCTTTGAAGTGGCCTTTGCTGAGTTGGTCCAAGAGCCTACAATGGCTGCCTCTGGACTCAGGTCGATCAAGCCCTCAAGAGACAAGGCGACACGCGCTGCGCCCCTCGCTGCTAGAGGCGAGCAGGGCAAGGTCTGGGTCAAGGATGGGCCGTTTGCTGAGGCTTTTGTGGGTCAGGCTGTGACCTTCCCTCATGGCGACCACGATGACTTGGTGGACGCGGCGAGTGGGGCACTGGGCATGACGATTGGCAGCATCGGCCAAAGAGTGCGAGTACAGACGGCCAAGGACCGTGCGCGCAATAGGAGGACGGTAGAGTGGTGACAACAAAGACAATCCCTGTGATGTTGTCTGAGGACGGGTCGCAGGTGGCCACTTATCGTGGCACGTCCCTCGTCGTTGAGCCGTCTGACTGGCTGCATCGTGCCACAAGGACGGGCATCCCCTTCATGCAGGGTCGCCAAGAGCTTGAGCCCACCCAGACCTTCAAGCCTCTCAGGGCTCGCGGCAGGTCAGGTAATGTCGGTGAGTTTTGGCGACTGTCCACGACCGAGCCCCTTGTCAGGGCTGCTGTCCAGCAAGCCGTCAGCGCGATTGGCGCAGCGCCTTGGAGGATCGAGCGACCAAAGCTGCCGCCCCACCTTGAGGGTAACGCAGCCGCCCAAGCCGCCCTCGACCGCCAGTTCGACTATGCGTCTCGCGTCTGGTCGAAGTGGACCGCGTGTGGTGCAGATCGTGTCTGGTCTGACTTTATTGCTGACGTGTTGCAGTTCAGTCTGATCAGCGGCTTCTATCTGGGCGAGTTGACCGCCACAGTTGAGAGCATCAAGACAAACAACGTCACCCGCGATTACCTCATCCCCGATCTGCCCTTTGCCCTGATGCCTTGGACCGTCGATGAGTGGGTCTTCAAGGGCAATCCTGATAACGGCATGATCGCCATCGTCCAAGAGACCTATGACCAGATTGACGGCTATGGCGATGCTGGAGTCGGTTACAAGGTCATTCCTTGGGAAAAGCTCATCCACGTCGCGCACCTGCCTGCCTCAAAGGGCGACCTTGAGGGGCGCTCGATCTTGAGAGCCTGTGCCCAACTCATCCGAATGAAGCAGAAGGTGTTGCAGTTGCAATCGCTTGCAACCGAGGTCAATGCCTTGGGTGTCGCCGTCGTCACTCAGGACTCCCAGCGACCCCTCACTGAAGATGCGATTGACAGGATTGAGGCACAGTTGAATGAGCGCACTGCTGAGCACGTCGCGCACATCGTGTTCCCCCCAGGGGCGCACAAGCTGGAGATCATCAAGCCGTCTGATGCCGTCCCCGACCTTGGTCCACAGATCGACCATCTGGACCGCCAGATCGGTCATGCTCTGGGCAACGCCCACCAACTGATGAGCTTGCAGGGCACGGGGTCATACGCTGCGCGGTCTGACGCTTCTGGTGAGTCGAGGGACGCTTACGACTATCTGGCTGACATGCCAGCACGCGCCGCTGAGCGGTTGATGCGCCGCTTCCTCATCCTCAATTTCCCGATGGACGCAAAGATGGGGATGCTGTTCTGCCCCAATGTTGCCCATGCTGTGGTTGAAGAGAAGGACAATGCCAAGTACGCATCGACCATCTCAACCCTGACCAGCGCTGGGCTGTTGTCGGCAAATGCCTCGACTGAGAACATGCTGCGCGAGCAGCTTGATCTGCCGCCCCTTGAGAGCACAACCGAGACTGAAGAGACACCCCGCATCGCCCCTGAAGATCTGGTGGCGCTGCGTCTCGCCTATCAGGCTGGGATGTTGCACGATCCTGAGCTTGGGCCGAGGGTGCTTGAGCAGTTTGGGCTGCCGCCCTTGACAGGTCCTGCGCCGAACGTCAAGCCCACACTTGACGAGTAGGACGCGCAGCTTTATTTATTAACCGACGTGGAGTGTATTATGGTCAAGACCTCTCCAGCCCAAGATTTAAATCAGAGTGATCAGGATACGATCACTTTTGTAGGCGAGGTCTGCCAAGTATTACTCAGTAATAGGACATCTGCCCAAACCCCTGCCCCAAAGAAGGACCGCATCAAAGGGTCTAAGAAGAACCCTGCTGGCTCAGCATCATCAACAAGGGGCGGTATCAAGATTGACGCGGCTACTGAGAAGGCTTT
>Ga0208162_1000198_pt1 | contig 34393 bp, 34 predicted proteins | sample CB_VirMetaG_4_FD_184539 | JGI IMG/M metagenome (GOLD analysis project Ga0208162, IMG submission 184539) | Freshwater to marine saline gradient viral communities from Chesapeake Bay - CB_1508_1M Viral MetaG (SPAdes) (version 4) | ecosystem: Environmental > Aquatic > Marine > Coastal | place: USA... | reverse complement strand
TGGGAATTTTATCTCTACAATTACATTCTGCGGAACTGAGATATACCTTCCGTCCGCAGAAGTAGCTTCGTCAACATTGAACCTGACTGAAGAGTAATTCGTTCCCAGCTTCCTAACGACGTTGACGCGCTTTGCATCGACAACACCCTTAACTTTATTAAGAGCGCTGAAGATATCTGTCATGTATACGGGTTCCCCTATGTAAGGAGTTACAGTAAAGAGTTCTTTTACTGCGGTGTTACAATCTGCAAGGATTTGGAACTTGTTGGATTCCTCATCTACAATTACTTCAAAATCAATGCCGATATTTACAATCTTGGCGTCTAGAATGTCAATCGTGTCACTAATCATTTTATTTCTGTTTAGCCACACCTTTACATTTTCTTTGATAGTTGTGTTGGTTTGTGTGAGCTTTCCCCTAGAATCTTCAGATATCACATACAAGTTCAGATTTCTACGAAGTGAATCTGGGTCTCTAATCACTCTACATCTCTTGATAGATCCAAACCTTTCTGGCATCGAGTAGACTAGGGCCTCATAATCTAATTGAGTAACCGCACGGTTTTGTGTCGCAAAATGATCAATTGTTCTTCTTCGTATTTCTTCAGAGGTCGGCAAGCGTGTATCACCAGTAATAGCTTCGTCATTGTAAGATTCAAAAGAAGAAAGAATATCAGCGACCTTAGAATCAGATAACGATGCTCTATCAGAAAACTGGACAATTGGATTAACAACCTTCGTGACAGATCCAGCAGCTGCGTTGACATTCGCTGCTGTATTCGTTCTATAAGTAATTGTTAAAGTGGTATTTGCAGGCGCAATACCGAACTTATCGGTATTTAATAGTTTATAGGGATCAAAAGATTTATCTGTTACATAGTCGCGACCATTGAGTTGAAGTACTACGTTCTTAGGTTCCGCAACAGATGGTGTCCTAATTTCTGCTGGGCCTCCGTACCCAAACTGCAAGAAAACAGAATTCTGCTCACGCTCAATGACAAATCTTCGTGGCACTATAAGTGGCCTTAAGAGAGATGGAACGGTATTTTTGTTATCGCCCTTGTTGACAACTTCTTTATAGACTGTGTTCTGTGATAGGTGTTCAACTTCTAAGTACTCATTTCCCTCGGAATCGACTACCGACACAATCTCTGAGACATTGTTTGAATCCAGTTTTATCCTCTTGAATCTCTCAAACGATCCTACACTAATTGTTTCTACGTTAAACACGCCTGACACAATCCTTCCGTAAGACCTGATCGCGTAATGAGTTGGCAGGCCGGTAGAACTATCGGTTCTTGCAGCAACAATCTCATTTGAGGGGTCGTCAAAGCGCACTTCTTCGTCCAACATGAAAGTATTTCCAGAAGTAGAAGAAAGTTGTGTCCCCTTTCTCAACAGCGGTAGATAGGAAGTATCTGGTCCAAGACCAGATGTAGAGGCTGGTACGATAACGTAAATTGCGACTGAACCGTAGGAAGACGGGTTGGCTTGATACTTGTACCCCATCTGCCTAGAGAGCCTAATGACATTGTTGTACTCAATTGCAGAATCCAAGTAAGACTCATTAACTTGGTAGTCCAGGTAAAACGATAGTATGTCGCCTATGTATGCAACTGTGTCCAACATTAAAGCTCCAAAAGAAGCTTCGTTGAAATCTTTAAATGTATCCGGATAGTACCTCTTTGCGTGCTCTATCAGATCATTCTTTATACTATCGAACTCTCTACTCGTATACTTAATTGGAGTCTTACGTGCTGGCATTAAACTACTCCTGATCTCTATTAAATAGTATTGTTATTTAATTTAATGGGATTTCTAGAGAATCGGCAACTGCCAATCTCCTTATTATATAAGAGATCCTTACGCTAAGAAAGTTCTCAGATATATTTGGGTTAGTTTCGGTATTCCCAAAGCTAATTTGATCTATCTGAATGTACGGTAGATACTTTTGGGTTTGCTCCCTAATTCTAGCCTCTATCTGTCCGTATGTGGATGGACCGTTGTTTTCAAAAAGGTAAGAGCGGATACCAACTCCAAACTCTGGGTCCATAATTCTTTCCCCAGGACTAGTCAGAATTAGATGCTTGAAGTTTTGTTTTGCAACTTCTTTCAAGCTTTTTGTTAAAGCATACCCGTCATCCGGATCTAGACTCAGTGGCAGCTTTGGCGAAAACCCTGACATTGCTAGTCATCTCCATTCTTACAAGGTGCAGGTCTCAAGGAACTCCATTGCCACCACTTAAGCCCTGGGTTCAGGTCTGAATTAGAGCCTAAGTTGTCAATGTAAACCTCAGATGGATTCATGTAGTCCTTATCCCTGTAATCGTAACTAGTATAACAAGCAGCTTCTAATGTCTGTCTGGCCACTAATTTTGTATTTTTGAAGGAGTTTCTCATCCCCTCGTTACCACGCCAAGTGTTCATACCTCCATTCTTCCCTAGGCCGATCCAGCGACCACCACCTCTTTGGTTGTCGTTTGCCGTCGCAGCCCACCCATCTTCGACTCTGGCAAGGGAGGGCACAAATGTGTTCGCGCAGTAAAGAGCGAGTAAGTCCATGTATTTCGGCATGGGATAACAATGCTCAAACAAGGTTCTGTATTCTGGCGTTTCAACTAACAAGCATACCAAATCTTGTAAATAATCATTATAAAGGCCCGCCTCGTAAGCATCGGCTGTTAACTGTATCTCTGCCGATGCCAATGGAATTACATTCTTATATATATCGCTAAATGCCTTGTGGGTGTAGCCAGTTTCATTTGGTACATCTGACAGAGCATCCGACATCTTGTCTGTAAGGCTTGAAACCCTAGCTGCACTTGGAACAAAGCTGATTCTTAATCCAAAGTATACCTCGTCTTCTGCTAGAACTTCGCCTGTGTAAGCTGTCTGGGCGTCGAAGATATTGGAGACAAACCCGAAAAGCTTGAAAGTATTAGCCGTGTCTGTGGAGCCCTTGGAAACTAGGTACCTCTCAAGAACGAATGGGGCATTGGAATTGCCAATTAAAATGCTTGGTAAATCATATGGATGGATAGCAGCAGACACATCAGCGGCAAGAGACTCATAATAAGCAGCATTTGGCACGTCATACGGGCCTTCTTCTGTCGTTCCAATAGAACCACGAACAATGGTTGGGCTCTTCAAAATAACATCGTTAATATCACTGAATTCAGGATTGATGCTTTCTGAGAATATTTCTGTTGTCCTTGCATACTCGTCACGAATGTAGCGTCTAAGTATAGTCTTGCAGCGCGATATAACAGGCGACTCGATAGCTTCTGGTAAACCAGTAGTCGGATTAATCCCGGTTGTGCTTTCAAAAATACTATCCCAGTTTTCTTTCCTACGCTTAGCAAGCCTTCTTGCAGAGCTTAAACCAGTAACCAACCCAGGAGGAATGTAAACCCAGTTATCCTCTACAAACTGGTTAATAAAATCTAGGGCTTCTTGCTCCTCAGGTGTAACATCTGTTATAATACCTTGATTAACTTTTATACCAAAGTTTTGAACAACTTGCTCTAAGAACAGCCACCAATAATCTTCGTATTTTGGAACAAAGCGTTTGCCACGACCCACGTCTTTCATACCCTGCTCCATCTTGTCTATCACAAATTCAGATAACATATCGCCATAGTTAAATTCTGATAGCGCCAGGTATTGCAAAACTGGGAGACTCTTCATTAAAACTTCGACAACATAAGTTCTTATTGTAGCGTATATTGTGCCTTCAATTATACCTAGAGAAGCCTTCGAAAGGTGCCTATCAAAAGGTAGTTCTCTGCCTTCGCTTACACCCTTGACCTTAAGGCCAGCCCTTTCATCCATGGGAATTTGAGAACTAAATTCAGAACATACAGATTTTAGTGACGAGAAGTCTGGGAATGTGACGACATCGTTGCTGTCCTCGCAGGGGTTAAACTCAGGAATAATTTTCTGTGCTATTCTTAGATAGCCCTTGTTCATCGGCTGCTTAAGATAGAAAGGAGGATTTCCTTCAGAGCCACCGTATCTTTCAACGGCAGCCCCAATATCACCGCCAAACTCCTCTTCGTGGAAGTATTTTATAATCGGTGGTTTAGTGGCGTCAAAGCCATAGACAAACGGAGAGTCATCACTGTCCTCCGCAGCAACCAGTTCGGCCAAGCCCTCTAGAATTCTCTGGCTTGTCTTTTCAAACCCGGTAACCATAGGAGCCTCAACAGAGCCGTATCTTGTTTCAAATTCAGGTGTTCCAGCCGCGTCACCCCTAGGTGTATCTGGCTGCCCCAAGGTAGTATAAACACTATTCTGGACAAGAGCTTGGAAAGTAGAATCTGGACTAGATGAACCATCAATGTAATACTCACTCAATATGTTGCTCTTAAAGTCTGAGACTGTATCGTCTACGGAGGACACAACGTTGAAAAATGCTATTACTTCCTCGTATGGGTCGCCACCTTCGTCTTTCCAGTTTTCGTTCTTCATATTTATTCTTAATCTATGCCCGTCCCAAGAATGTAGTTGTCCCTCAGGTGGGGTCGTCCAATAATCAAAACTAAATGTAAATTGCATGGTATCTGGGTTGTCATAATCAAACCAGAATAAGTTAGTAGTATATCCTGAGTCCACGCTGTAAGGGGCGCTTAGCGTTATCAGGCTATCTTGTAAATGCCCTGCAACCTTATCTGGTAGGCCGCCTAATGCTGGTGCCCTACCAGAAATTTCGTCTCCATCAGAATTGTTTCCGGTATTTTCTTCTGTTTCGCCGTCGCCTGTTGAGGATAGAGGGTTAAATAAGAATGGTAGCTTCCACAAATTACCTTCTGTAAATTCTCTTGGCCCTGTTACCCAACTATTGTGGTCCTTGGGGGATCCTGCGCCGTCTCCCCACTCATCTCTCGGTGGATAAGCTCTGGTGCCACGAGAGCCATATATATTTAGAACGGATGGCCCCAGGATAGAATTCTGGAATCCTAGGTGCTGTCTATATCCTCTGCCTCTAGAGTCAGCCAGAACCATGTTTAAAAACCCTCTTTTACCAATAATATCCTCGGTAAAAGACAGGGACATTGTATCAAAAACGTTATTGTATATATTCTCTAGTGCGATTGTGTCCATCGGCATTTCGGAGGGTAGAAGACCTGGCTTGTCACTAGTTGGGTCCTTCATGATATCCGGAAGCACACTGTTGAAGATGCCAGCTTGTAGCAAGCTCATGAGGTCTTCTAGGTCGGCTACAGTCTGATCTCTTAGCACGCATAGCTGATCCTCGATGCATCCCTCATCAACTCCCTTAGCGCGTAACGCTTCTGCTCTCGTAGCACGGAATACGTTAAGGAGGCCCAGATTATCACAAACTTCTCTAGAAACAGGTAGGTTTGTTGGGTTCTGGATACAAAGCTGCTCAAGATCGACAAAGACACCTATCGCTTTGAAGAATTCATGTACCGAATCTCTGTCAAATAGGCATTCTGTTAGTGTTGCTGTAACGGGATCAGTTCTAACAATTTCCACTATAAGGTCGTAAAGGTTGTCAGATCCCTCTCCGTTTATAAGATCAACAAGCTCACACTGTGTTACCACAGCCGCTACATTGTCCACTAAGCGGCCCATAGCGACCGCATCGGTGTAGCACCCCCTATTGGCTAGAAGATCTGTCAGAGCGCCGTCTACAAGCTCAGGGTCGATATCAGCATTGCCACATAGATTAGCCTTTAGGGCGTCTCGTAGGTTGAGCGGATCTGGTCCTCTCCTAGTCTTACAAAGCTCTTCTGCTATAATTTCCAATATTTTCTTTAGGATAAGGATGAGCAGGCGAATAAGAAGCTCCTCTAGAACCCTTAACGCATTATCAATTAGTGTTTTAGAAATACTATTGAACCTTATCTTAGGCAAGACAGGGATTGTAATGGAAGCCTGAAGTTCGCAGAAATCTATATTAACCCCAGGTAATTTAATGAATTCTTTTAGCGGTGGGTAAAAGAGCGGAGGCGCAATACAGAACTTATCTATCTTCTGCAAGATGTTGATTGCAATTCCAGCACCAGGAAGGTTGTTCAAGACATTTAATATTTCATCTAGATTTAACAAGTCGTTGACAACAAGATCATAGATTACATCTTTTAGTTGTCCATAGTCTTGCGGAGTTGCTGCTCTTTGTTCTCTACCCAATGATCCAACTTGGGCAGGTGGATCACTTAAAGATAACTCAGTCGTTACAGACCCTGGCGTTCTTGTTACACCAACAACAGCCTGGTCTCCCAAAGAGCCTAGTGGAACGTCTTTACTAGTGTAGCTGCTCTGCCTGTCGTATACTGGCTCTATGACGGCCCCGCCATCATCTAGGACCGTGACAGTGACAAAGCCGGCCAAGAAAGGAAGCAGCTGCGGCGCGACTTCATTTATGGAAGCTATAATTACTTCCTGCGCCTCGGGTGATAAATTATTAATAAACTTTCCTATAAATTCATCATCCATACCCTTTACTGCTGCACCAACAATTAATGTAATTGCGTCGTCATACCCAAGAGCGTTTAAGATACAATCAACTGCAGCCTTGATAAGATCAATCAAGCCACACATTCCTAGATTGTTTAGCATCCCTCCGTATAAATCACTTAACTCTTTATATCGCCCTCTTACCAAAAGCTCTGGTAAGTCATTGATAAATCTGTCGCTTGTTAGATATTCCTTTAGGGTCATATCTGTGATTTGAAGAGCGAAATCCGTCCTACCCTGATGCTCTAAAATCTTTCCATCAACAAGGGCACATGGGTTTGAGCTAAACTGAGATAGTAGTGCTCCCTTAATGTCGTTAATTTGGCTCTCCGCCCACTTCTGTCTTTGAATTGAGCTTCCAAATAGATTTGGTTCAAACACTCCGCTCGATAGCCCAGAAGCGCAGATCTCCTGCTCCAATTGCTTTATTGACTCGTTGCCATCTGCTACTGGTGAAGAGTTGTCTAGACCGTAAGTCTCTTCAATCTCTGGAAATCTGTACTTGTTTAGGATATCATACCAAGATACAGCTTCCCTAATCATCAAGTCGTTTTTCATGTTAGGTAGCTGTGATACATAAGCAGCAGTTGTCTTGTCGTTCATGGGAGAACGATTTATAAATGAATTAAAGCCCTTTTCTATCTGGATTGGAGAAGAGTTTTCTTTTTGCACTTTTATGTATTCGACTGCAAACTCTGGGCTAAAGCCAATCTCAATCCACTCTAGGTCTCTAATATCGTAACCCGACTCTCTCAGCAGAAGGTCAGTCTCCTTAAAGAAGCTCTCAATCCTCTTGGATTCTGTTGAAAAGTTTAAGCCCTTTATAGTCTTTCCTGTGTCGAGATGCCATTGGGCATAAAACCTATCGTAAAGCCCAAATGCATAACTAACTTTATCAAATATATCTTCCATCTCTTGTGCCTTAAAGACTACAAAAGAGCGTTCCCCGGAGGAATAAGCAGGGGTAGGAGTACCCTCTTCAACCTTTGGCTGCCTCTCTGGTATCCTGTTGAATTCTTCAGCAGACACCGTAATCAAAACTTTTGTTTTTGCCTTTGGCCTAGGGGGGATATAGAATGTCTTCACCTTTGCGGTTCCAACAAAAGCGAGTCCGTCAAGGTACAGACCTTCACTGCCATTCGTTAGGGCGTCTCTAGATGATAACGTTCTTTGGAATCCAGTTGTAATATTTGTAAATTCAGAATTAACTTCCTTGTTGTAGTAGTCAAGTAGCTTATTCAAAGCGTCTGGGATAAAAGTATTGAAGTATTCTTCACTGCAGCTTGGAGGATCCGCCAGCATAACTATAGAATATTCACAAGTCTTCTGGTTTAAAAATGGCTCATCTTCTGATTGGTTTAGCCAGTTTGGGACTACAGCATCTGGATTTGGTATACAGCTCTGGTACGTCTCGACAAATACTTCCTCTCCGTCACCTAAGTCTCTGCACTGTCCGGGGTTAGCGTTACCAGGCCCAAGAGTAGGCAGCTCAGAATCTAACTCCACTGCCTCGCAGCCATAGCCGTCAGCCCCCCTAAGCAGTATCGCTTCGTTAAGCGCCTCGGTAGAGAGGGAGATAGAAGTGCTATGAGCCTCAAGAAAAGAATTCCAGTAGTTGGTTACCGTATAATCCAGAGTATCCACAAGAGGGTTTTCGTCAAAATAAAGCCTGTCTGCCATGGCTCTAAATATTTTTATATTACATTCGTTTGTTGTAAGTTCAGCGTCCGTGAAAGATCCGCCGTAAGGGGGGCTTCCGCTACAAGCGTCCACGGATGTAGGGGAGCGGCCTGCGCCGGAAAAAACTTCAGATATAAATTCACTTCCGTCAACCGGCCCTAAACCTGCAGAATCTAAGATTTCAAGAGCCTTTTTCAGCCAGAATAAAAAGGCGTTGTAATCGGCATTCTCTATTTTAACAGAATGGCCAGACGGAGCATAGTGCAGTATCTGGAACGCTGTTGAACTTATAGCGCCACCAGATTGGCCATCGCCATCAAGGTTTTTTCCTCTAGGTTGTATAAAATCTACCTCATCATCAATAGAACTAACTGTATGGCCTACACCACCAACTGGCATGTACCTCACTCTGGCTGGGGATGAGGGGGGATTAAGGGCCCCGTTCCAAACGGAGTTATCTCCCGTATCTGAGCCTGCCCCTGACAGAGAATTGCTAGATCCTAAGCCAAGTTGTGTTCTTTCGCCATGACCCTCCGACCCTAATAGATCGTTTACCTCATACCCGTACCAGAACATTTGGTTCCACGTAAATGGATCCATGTCTGGCTTGAGAAACTCTCCTCCCTTTTCATCATGAATATGCAAGAACCCAGCTAAAACTTCTAGTATAAAGCCAAATTGCAAATATCCTTCTAACAACAAGGCAGTATCTTTAAGTTCTAGTTTTCCCGATGTCCAGTTAGTCCATGGGTTATCCCTTCTAGGGATGTCTCCTCTATCCTGCTCAGTGTACCTAGTTTCTCTTAGTTGAAGCATCGGATGAACTATTAGCCCACCTGCTATGTCAAGCCAACCATCGTTAGCCCCCGTAGTATTCTTCCAATGTCCAGTTTGATAATCGTCAAAGGCATCCCATTTTGGCCCTTTTATATAAAAAGGGAGAGCCGTATCCCAATTTGTTATATTCCTGGCGTGATCGACGTTAAGATTATTCCATGCATCTCCACCTTTCCATATTCCTATTTTCGGGTCTACGTTGCTTACTGCTCTGTTTTGACCGTCATCCACAGAGTTCCAGCTTCTACTTCCCGTACTGCTATTTCCGCCACCTTGTGTCCCATCTTCAAAAGGATTTTTATCTCCGCTAGGTCTAGAGAGATTCTCTGTTCCATACTTTGACTTAAAAGAATGGATTAAGTTTCTAGCATAAAAGATAAATGGATCACCTTCAAATATTGCAATTTCTGGACATGTTGGCATATTCTGTTCCTAGTTTGTTTTATTATACCTTGATAGGATGTAAATGGGGCTAGTAGGCTTTAACCAGTTATAGTTAGTTTGTATTTTAGTTTGTATTTCACCTAAAACAGTCTTAACCGTTGTGTCTTGAGTTGTACCTATAATATTTTTTATTGCTTGTGGAGTTAACGATTTGAAGTCTGGCAAGGCAACTGCGGGCGCGGCAGTGGCAACCTCGTGTGTATGTGTTGCCACACTTGCATTAAATTGCATCTGATAATTGGCGAATGACACGACGGCGTTCTGCAAATTCTGTATTTCCTCAAGTAGGTCTTCTAAAAATCCCACAAGAAAATCTCCCTTAACAAGTGGCTGTACTTTGTTGTAGCCAGAGCCTATCTGTGCGGGTGTTGCTGCCCCTGAAAAGCCTGAGGGATCGACAGTGCCTACATCCATATTCGCAATAAGGTGAATACCACTTTTTGATTGGATATCCCCTCCCTGCGAGTTTGTCTCAGATTGCTTGCCAGAATTAGAAGTCCTAGCATTTGTATAAATCCTTACTCCCTCTCTACCAACAATTCTGACCGCGTCTGCCTTAATGCCTATGGCAGATCTGTTTTCTGAGGGCAGTATTGCATTCGGAATATCTTCCGGGAGATTAAAGTATCTATCTATATCTCCACGCTGCGTAAGATAAATTCTTGCTGCATCAGTAAAGAAGTTGGGACCAACAATCTGTCCGTGTTTAGGCTCTGGGCCACCACTGCCAACAACTATATCTATAGACCCTGCTGCGGTTGCTCCACGGCCCCCATAGCCACTAAGGCCCTCTCTCGTGTGTCTATCTCTGCCAAATACGATTCTATGTCTTCCCCAGTGAGTTGCTTTCCTTGGTAGTACCACTTCAACCTCTGTAGGTTCATATGCAACAAGAGGCTCCTCTAGTTCAGTGCCTCCCTGACCAGGTAATAAAACTTTTTCACCAGAAGCCATTCTTGCTAGTATTTCTTCGTCTAGCTGTTCTAGTTGTTTCTTTTTAGAGGCAGGAAAGCCTTTAAAACTTCTTGCCTTATTTTTAGCCATTAGAACCACCTCCTGCGGGGTTACTAACTTCCGCATTTGTTACAACAGGGGATTCAGGAGACTCCATTGCTTCTCTAGCAGATGTTTGTGCTTTTAACGCTGCTATCTGTTTTGGATCTAATATACCAAGATATTCACCGTATTGTCCTTGCCCATTAGTAAAGAACTTTACTTTTACGCGGTTACCGGGCTGGGGGATGGTATTATTGTTCTGCAAGCTATAAAATATTGGATGCATAGCGATAGCAAGATTCCTGTTAGACTCACAAAATTCTCTATCTGGCTTTGGCAGACTAGCATGTAATTTTGGTACCCTTGCGTGTACCTTTACTAAAAATTTATTTTCATCTGTTTCCTCGACACCAGGGATTTCACCAGTCGGATCTGCAATTGCGGCCAAGCATATTGCTTCGTAATCAGTTTGACCATCATCGGTCAGGGCATCAGAATAAATCTTTCCAATTGCCTCAGCAACAGATTCAAAAGTTCCCTCTGTGTAACGGTTCTTCTTCAATACGAATCTTGAGTTCGTATTGTCGTTGAGTGCATTGATCTGAGCTTTCTGTAGGATTTCTTCTAGAGTCATTACTTATCACCCTGGATCATGCTAAATATATCTTCCTTGTCCTCGTCAGATAGCCCAACATCTTTAGATTGGTTTTTCTGGATTAGGCCAGCTATCTTTACAAGCTGTTCATTTGATCTCTGTAGCGTCTCAACATACTTCGATGCGGTTAAACCCACTTCTCTGTGTCTAGACTCGTCCTTGCTCAAATAACGTACAACATCATCGAGCAAGTCTCTTGTTATCTTTCTGTCGTCTTCGATATTTGATATAGCTTTTTCTAAGTAGTGATCTAGCTTTTTCAAATTTGCCCCTCGTCCCACCTGTGCCTAAAGACTTTATACTTTGTTCTTAATTTGTTAAGGTTGTTAACAACTTGCTTAGTGTTTAGGCCCGTGAGTTCTCTAATATATAAATAAATAGCCTTTTTGTTGAAAATTAGATTAGGATTATCTTTATCTTCCAGTAAAATCTTAATTGCTTGAAGGACCTTTCTTTCGCTGTCCTTGAGTCTGGTGTCCTCCCAGACTCTTATTTCTTCCCATAGTAGGTTCCAAAATTCTTCTTTTTGCCTTTCCTCATCGTACTTGATAGTAGTTGATGCAAACTGCAATTGGTTTTCTGCTGTGAGGTCTTCAAGGTCAATTTGTCTCTTAGATTCTTTATTGGTCTTCTTGACTTTATGGATAAACCAGTTCTTGGTAATGACGCTAAAATAAGAAAAAGCTTTAGACCCCTTTGCAGGATCATACTTGCCTAATATGGTAGTAAGATATATTTTACACTCGTCTCTGAGATCGTCTATATTTGGAAGAGACGTAAACTTGTATGTGAATACAATTTTATCAACCATCTCGTTAAAAGCTGGCTGTATAAAAGTACGGTACAATAGGGCTCTTTCTCTAGAGTCTGTTGTATTGTTATAAGCTATGATTGCATTTTCATGCTCTTTTGTAAAATATAAATTTTTTGTACGCTTACGCCTCTTCCTCGCCATCTGACTCCTCCTGTGTTTCTTCTTCTATAGGTTCTGTCAGGAGGAAGATCTCTTCGTACTGCTCTAGTACCTGTTTAAGAGCGTTAGCATGCTCTAGAAGGTTCCCAAGTGTCTGATCACCATAGAACCTCTCTAGCTCATACACAGCCTGTAGGTGGTTTGCAAAATCGTCCACAAGCTCATACAGAGAGCCAAGATTTTCAGATAGGTATAGAAGATTGCTTAAAGTATTCCTAGTGTACCAAAATAATAGTATATTTATTATCAGAGATAACGCCAATATTGCTTCAATCATGGTACTCCTCGGTTAATCTTCTTTTTTCTTCTCTTACTTCTCTCTTTGTCTCTTCAATGTGCTCTTTGACAAGTGCCCCTGCCTTGTTAGGGTTTGCAGAAGCAAAGAAAGAACTAGGCTTTCTAGTTATTTCAGATGCTCCACATACAGTACATCGCTCTATGGTTTCAAACATAGAGTGATATACTTCAAAATCATTCCCGCATTCAGAACAACTATAATTATACTTCGGCATCACCAAAGTCCTGATTTAATTTGACTGTTGGTGGATTCATAACCATCAAGCCAGTCTCACTAAGCCGGAACTTGAAACCCTTTAGGACGGGTACTATATCAGATTGCTCTAGAAGGGACTTCTGTAGAGCCATCATTAAGGCACCCATAGCCTGGTCGCTAAGGTGCATGTTCTTATCTTCACTCATTATTCTTCTCCTTCATCATCAAAATTATCAATAAATTCTTGGAGCTTTTCAGCATCCCTTACTCTCTCAGAACGCAAAGAGCGGTAAAGCTCATCTACGTTATCGTTTCTATGACGTATCAATCTGTCTCTATGTGTTTCATCAATCTCGCTCTTATTAACAACAAAGTGCATATGTTCTGTTATAATAGGAACATAGAAATGCCTCATAATCATGTCAGACACCTCGTTTAGCCATGTATCGTTATAATCACTTGAAAAATAAGGAGGCACAAAGTAGCCAACTGTATCAGTCCAGTTCTTGTGAATAAAACCATGCGTACCAAATCCTGGGAAGGGGTGATAGAGGTCGTTACCATGAACAAACATAATATGGTCTTCGTATTGGTTAAACTTATTCACAACTTGCGTGTCCCACCCCTGAGTTCTCATTATGATATCGTCCCCGCAGTGAAAATAAATTTCTCCCTTGGCAACCTTCCAACACTCATTCCACATCTGACTTAGTACGATTCTTTCTCCGGAAACGTAGCTTATGTTTTCATACTTGCTATCCAGCAGATCGAACATAGATACTGATTGCTCATCATCACTATCTATGTAAAAAATTAGTTCAATCTGTTGGGGGTTATCAGCAGTATCATACAGTGAGCTACAAAGCTTGTGCATATTTTGTGGTCTTTTTCTTGTTGGACATAGCACAGAAATCTTCATAACTAGCCCCTTCCTACTGCGATATACGTAACATCTGGAGCGCTAGGAATGTCCATACCCCAAGGATCAATCACCACTGAATTCGGAGGGAATACGTAGTCCTTAAAAACATCATGATTCGTGCCTATAAAGAATACGGCTGGGCTCTGTAGTGGCGGGTTTCCAGAGTCAACCCAGGGATCATACATCTCTACAGGGAAGCGGCCTTCTGTTAAGATGTTCTTGAGCAGAATTGAGGGGCTACCTACAGTTAGGTTTGTCTCTTTCTTGAAGCACTTCCCTAGAATTACTATTGGAAGATCAGTTCTGCCGTGAGCATCGATTACAAGCTCAGCCAACCAATCTGTTTGTCTTTCGCGACAAATCATCAAGTTCTCATACCAATCGTAAGAAAGATCAATCTCCCTAGCTAGCCAACTAAGAGCAATGTTGTCTCTTGGGTGGCAGCCACCGCCATCACCCATCCCGCCTAGGAGGTACTTTGTGCTAATCAGCCTCTCGTTTGCCATGAAAAGACCTCTCATGACGTTATCACAGTTGATGTTGTCCATCTTATGCGATACTTCCATAATGGTATTGGCAAGACAAATCTTCATAGTAATGTACGTGTTGTAAGAAACCTTTATCATCTCAGCTTCTTCTATTGTACACTTATACACTGGCCTGTCATGAATTGTAGAATAAAACTTTGAAGCTGTCTCGTATGCCTTTTCGTCATCCATGCCGAAAAGGACGAACTCTGGACTGGTAAAATCCTTGATTGTTGTACCCATTGCGATAAAGAATGGATTATAACAAAGCTTGACATGCTTGCTTAGAAGTGGTTTTATCTCTCTTCTTATCGTACCAGGAAGAACAGTAGAGATAATAACTACAATCTTGTCCTGCCCTTGGCGTTCTATCTCTTCAGACAGAGTTCTGATACCAGACTTTAGCCATTCATAATCAAAGTCCACCCGCTCCTCTGGGAGTCTGGTTACACCCTCATACTTTGGGTTGTGCGGCGTCTGGATTGGAACAAATATGATTTCCGAGTTTCTTACCAACTCTGGGACATCGGACCATTGTATATTGTGGTTGTCCAGTAGCTCTTGCGCTCCCTCTTCTCTATAGGGAAGAGCTTTGGTATCAAGTATGTTTTTTACCTCTTCACTTATGTCAAATCCATAAATTGTATGCCCTGCTCTTTCAGCAGCCAGAGCACATGGCAGGCCAAGCTTACCAAGGCCCATAAATCCAATATTCATAAAATCTCCTAGTTATCTAAATAAGATAAAGTATTTTTTACTATTTCTTCTTGCTTATAACGCATATAGTCAATTAAGTCAAGACCTTTTTTCGAAAACCACTCTTCATGGATAGCTCCTATATTATTTGTGGTCTTTGTACCCATCCCCATCATCCTAGCCTCTACGACGACCCTAGACAGCGTCTCAGGGGTCCCAGGAAAGAAGACTAGTGTAGAGCGAGCGCCAAGCTCCCTAAGGAACGTAGAGGGCTCTAAAGGTGGTATCACATCATATTCCAAACCAAGAGTTCTACAATAGTCAATAGCTCTCGCAGTATTCTTGTGCTTAGTATTCGACATTATTACTGCATGTCTGTTTTGTCTTTGCGGATTTCTGCAGATTTCCTCTAAGATAGACAAATGGTCATCGGACCACAGATTACCGCCTAAACTTACAATATTATCTAGTTCAAGATTTTTTCTTGCTATGCTTGCATGAAACTGGCTCTGGCACAGAACGGCCTTCGCATTTGCATAAAATTGTCTATTGATAATATGTTCTTTAGGGGCATGGTACTCTGGGTAAATGCCTGGGTTCCTACCAGGGAGATACTTGTGATCGTGCTCATAAATGATATAGTTTCTATTTTGTAGATCTTTTTTGTTTTCTTCAGAGAGATTAACAAAATTTGAAACAATAATGTTCTCATTGTATAGCAAATCCATGTGTGTAACGAGGTGGCTATTAAATCTACGAACAGTGTGGCCACGCTTATAAAGCTTCTCTATCAAAACTTTGTTATTTAACTCTCCCCCTCCAGGCACCTGGTCTGCAAAGAAGTCCGCTATGAATAGTATATTACTCATTGACAACAACTTGTGGGGGCACAAATTCAGGCATTGCAACAGAATCCGCAAAAAGCTTATGCTGCTTGTCAGAATCAAACTGCTGTAGAATCCACCTCTGTAGCTCCTTCGCTTTCTTCTTCCATTTGGCCCAACTCTTTCTAGTCTGTCGTAAGCGCATCTTGTAATGTCCCTCATGTGGGTAACACCACATACTGTCTCTCTGGACTACCCCGTCCCATACGGCTGCTTCGTGAACAGGCGCTATGTCGTAGTTTACATCAGCAAACATGGCCTTTCTCTTGCCATTGGGATATGTAATGTACAAGAAGTCGCACTGCCCAGACCAAGAAGGGGCAATAACGGGAAGTCCGTGTCGTGCTGCGTCGAACATAGGCAGGCCAAAGCCCTCACCATGACTAAGGTTAATCAGAGCCTTGATTTGCTTATGGACGTAGACAGACTGCATCTGGTCCTCGGAAAGGTCTCCGTGAATAAGGTAAACTTTACACTTTGCCCCTTCTGGCCTGCATGCGTTTAATAGCTTAGACAGGTTATTGCTAACGTGCTCTCTATCCATAATAGAGTTGTTCTTTTGGGATGTTTTTATAATCAGCCCAACTTCTTGATCCCAGTTCTCTTCTACCCACCACTTGATTGCGTTCTCAATATTCTTTCTGGGCCCCCATTGAGAGACAAGAAGATAGTTGAAGTCATAATCTAACTCGATACCTAGGTCTGCATGCTCAACAGTCTTAACAGGGTAGTGGACAATCTCAATTGGAGTCTCGCACTTTAGTGTCATTGGTTGTTGAGTCATTTTATTGATGCCCTGATAGGACGTATTTTCAAAGACGCTCTTAGCGTGCTCAGATATAGTAATGACCTTGTCCATTTGATTTGCTTTCTCAAGCCAAATAGGGGCAACCTTGGTTGTTTCAATGCCAGCAGTTACACCAACATTATAAGGTGCTAGTCTCTCCCATTCATTAGGGATGGAGACTTGTATTGACATGTCAAACTGACCACCGGATTGCACGTACTGATGAGTTTTCATGACAAGAGAATCCATCCATCGGCGCTCCTCAGTGTTCTCTGAAAGCCATCCCGTTTGGCCCCAATTCAGAGCTATGAGATATACGTCAAACTGTTCTGGCTGTCCCCTTAGGGCTCTAAGCAAAAATCTTGTGTGCTCGCCGTAGCCTGACTGCGTTAGTGCTGGTCCTCTAACTAAAACTTTCTTAATCATACTATCTCCCTAAAGTCCCAAGATTTATACCCTTCGCGCTCTTCCCAAGAGCCATGCTGCTCATATGCCTCTAGCATAATATCAACCCAGCCCTGACAATACTTCTCAAAACTGTAGTTTTTCTCTACGTGCTCCCTTCCCTTGAGCCCAAGCTGCTTTCTTTCAGAGCTTGACATCTCGTAGATACGGTCTAGGGCAACATGGAAGTCCTCCTTACTAATCCTGTCTTCGTAGATGTATGGAACTTGCTGGGAGCCGATGACTGCCTTAGAGGCAGGCTGTATGCCTACGCCGAACCAGTCCTCCCCATCTGTCACCTGCTCCTGCAGCCCTCCTGTCATGTTGACAATGATTGGAGTCCCGCAAGAAAGAGACTCAAGTGTTGCTAGTCCAAACCCCTCAGCGTCTGAAATATTTATAGTACAGTCAACCATGTTATACATACTGGCTAAGATTTCTGGTGGGACTTTCTTATTTGACAATAGGATTGTACCGTCGTTGCCAAGACGCTCTATAAGGTGCTCTAGGGGTTGTCCATGGACATCATGCGGGTCTGTATGCATGATGAGGCACACCTTGTCTCTACCAACCTTCTCGGCCCACTCGTTGAACCAGAAAACAAGAGAACCACTCTGCTTTCTTCTTGCGTTCCTATTGTTCCAGAAAAACACTACCTTATCTTTATTGCCCTGTAGGTTCTTTTCCCTCATGGAGTCTATCTCCTCCTGAGAAACTGGCTTAAATATAGCAGGATCAACCGCATGGGGGTGGTAAATGTTCGCCACTTCTGGCGCAGCTTCCGATACAATTTCATGTGTAACCTTTGAAATGGAGACAATTAAGTCGTTTGATAAATAAAATGGCCTATTGAAAAAGGGTGCTGGATGATTGTCCCACACATGGTAATAAACCATAGGCATGATGGGGCGCACCTCATTCTCAATAAACCATAGCCACTCGTAAAATCGTGGGTCAGTCATAAACCATAGGATATCTGGCTTCTCATTCCTGATGATTGACCTGATCTTTTGGGCATCACCATAGCCGTCAATCGGTATGACCGTCCAATCTTCTTCATATGGCGCTATCTTCTGTGGAGTGTAGTCTTTATGCTTTACCGCTCCTCCAAGACATATAAACTGAAACTTGCCAGTCTTCAGAAGTGCCTCAATAAAATATTTTGTTTGAGTGCCAACTCCGGAAGGTGACATAGGATGATCCGATAAAGTTAGGATCTTAATTTTCTTTGTCATCTAAACCTCAGGAACAATGCTCCGTTTCATGAAACGGACAATATTTACAAGATAATCTGTTCTTAAGATATCTTTGATTAGTTATGTTATATAACGCCATGTCTAGAAAGTCAAGTGAATTTTTCGTTTTTCTTTCTCCACTTGTGACTCTAAACAACTCAACTCTATTTTTCTTAGCAGTTCTCTTAAGAAGTCCAAAGTGTGTTGACACTGCTCTCGGATTTAAGCCTAGCTTCTTTGAGTAATAATGCTTGTAAAGGACTAACTGCCTGACGACAAGAGAGTCACTCTTTTTTCGTGCATTCCACCCCCATGAGCAGGTTTTCCAATCAATAACGTGGTAGTGACCTTTGCCATCTTTCAGAACAAGATCAATAAAGCCCTTAAAATTAAAGTCCTTTATCTTAGTTTCTGTGATAGCTTCCATCAGAGGCTCTTCGGTGGACACAAGTGACCAACCGCCTTTGTCACTAAAGTAGTCATCCAGAGAAGGGACAACAGCTTCAAAAATACCATTCACTTGATCTCTCATTTGAGATGCCAGTTCTGAATCTTCTTCCATTCCGATTTCAGACAGCTCTTTTGTAAATGTCTCATGAAAATGTTTATAAGGCTCCTGTATCTTACCCAGGAGCATGTTTTCAATTGTTTCGTGGACAGCAGTACCAAAACACGTATGCTCTGTCCCCTGAAATGTTTCAATCTTATCGAGGTACATCAGCTTGTGTCGCCAAGAACACTCTGTCCAATTTCTTAACTCAGAATACGAAATATGCGCCAAATTACACCTCGTCAGAACAAACCAACATAACCTTATCATAGGCTATGGGGCTTAACTTCTTAACATATTCTCCATCACCAAGCAAGCATTCTTCAAATGCTGTTGCAAAATATTCACGGATACTAGTCACAGCATAAGGTCTTGTGAATAGGCCCATACAAAAGTTTTCTAACTTATCATACCCAATATCATTGTACAAGAAATCATCTAGCTCTTTAGTAAACTCTAGTTCTTGAAAGGAAACATCTGTCCCACTAAGGTATTCATACTGGTCTAAAGTATCTCTTAGTCTCTTTCTCTTACCTAAGAATTCAGACTGAATCTTGTTGTCTCCGTAGATTTCTCTTGCGTATATGTCTTCAGCAGCGTGAGCAAACTCGTGGATAATGTCATCTATCATATCATCATTGTCGTCTTGATCACTAGAAATATAGATAGTGCCGTCCTTGTACATCGCATTAACTTGCTTTTCTTCAAACTCCTTGAAGTTACCAACGTATATTCCTTCTGTTTTTTGAGCTATGTGAGGTGGAATAATTTTCTCTACCTTCTCAATGACAGTTAGGACATCAACGTTTTTTGGTAAAGGATTGATTATGTACATATCAACTGTACCAAACAAGATATGGTGATTTGAATTTCTTCTTGAGTTCAAGGAAGAATCCTTAACAAAGTTAGCCATCTTATCAGACATTACTCTTCACCATCAAAAAACTTTAGATCTTCAAGGCCCTGCTCATATCCTCTTATCCAATTCTCTTCGGCCATTAAAAGAACAATCTCAGGAAACTCTTTAGCTAATACCTCGACAACCATCTCAGCCGTTACTTCTTCGCTTTCAGGCGCAAGCCTACTGCCGACATACTCAACGATATAGTTTTTTAAGTCACTCATTTCTCATCTCCAAGCACAATATAACACAAGACTCAATAATGTCAATTGCTAAAGCACCTTAGCCGCTAATGTAGCAACCTCAGATCTCTCACCCTTTCTGAGGGTAATGTGTCCTGTTATACTGTGGAATTTCATTTTCTCTACGGCGTGAGTGAGGCCAGAAGACATTTCGTTGATATAGATATTATCGATCTGCTCAATGTCGCCAGTCAAAACAATCTTTGTACCTTCTCCGACTCTTGTCAGGATTGTCTTAACTTCGTGGGCCGTAAGGTTCTGTGCTTCGTCAATGACAATGAAGGCATTGGCAATAGAGCGACCACGAATGTAAGTTAGTGCTTCCATTTCGATGATGCCGCGCTGCATGTACTCATCAAGAGTTGTTTGGTCATCCCCTGTGAGAAACTTCAAGTTATCCTGTACTGGGGCTAGCCAAGGGGCCATCTTCTCTTCCATCGTGCCAGGGAGAAAACCTATGTCCTTACCCATGGGCATAACGGGCCTAGAGACGACAAGCCTCTTGTAGGTAACATCACTGGAACTCGCCTCCTTGAGGCCATACTTCACATCAGCAGAGGCCATTACCTGCTCTAAGCCAGCAGCAATAGCTATAAGGGTCTTACCAGAGCCAGCCTTGCCTACTAGGGACACAACCTGCACCTCTGGATCCATAAGGAGGTCTATAGCGAACATCTGCTCCTTGTTCCTTGGACTGACGCCCCACAAGCCATTCTTGAACTGAACAACTGGTAGTAGTGGGAACATGTAATCCGTGAAACGGCAGAGGGCCGTTTTCTTTTCGCTAGAGCTTGACACCAACATTAAAAATTCATTTGGGCACAGACGTGGATTCTCTTCTTCCGAGATCTTTATCTTATCTCCAGCGTAGAACTGATCGATTGTTTGATCATCTACAAGAATAGTAGAAAATCCATTGTAAAGTTCTGATTCTCTCTTTATGATTTCATTTTCAGTATAGTCTTCACTGATAATACCTAAAGAGTCACAGATGACTCTCATGTTTATATCACGACTTACAAGTATAGTCTTTCTTGAGCCGTTGAGAATATCCTCATTTAGGGCTGTAGAGATTATTTCATGGTCCGGGACTCTAAAGTCTAAGTCCTTTGGCAGGCACTTTGGATCGCCACCAGAGACCTTTAGTATGCCCTTGCCCTTAGCGATTCTGAGCCCCTTTTGTAGGGATCCCTTTGCCCTTAGCTCATCAAGAGAGCGGATAATCATTCTAGCATTTATCCCTACGCTATCTTGCCTTTTCTTATGCTTATCAATTTCTTCTAGAACTTTTAAAGGTAAAACAATATCATTGTTTCCATAATTGAAGATGCAATCAGCATCGGTCAAGCACACACTCGTGTCAAGCACGTAGGTTCTTTTCGCCATTAAATTAGTTTCCTTTATAGCTACAAGTAAGTAGTTAATACTTCTCTATATCTTCTCTAGATACCCATACTACAACACAATCTTCGTACTCTACAGCGTCCCCTTTCACAAAGCCCTTTGGAGCTTTAACGGGCACAAAATCATTATGCTCCATCCAAGAATTTCTGTGCACCACACAGTCTGAAACAAATTGACACTCCTTATCTTGATCAGGGTAGAAAAAGTTGTAGTACCCAAGTGAACTGCCATACGCGACTGTTCCTTCTTTGACCATCATTGTTCTTTTATCATACATCTAATTTTTCCTCTAACTTAGTTTGTAGACAATCTTGTAAAAAGTCAAGATCTTGCACTTGCATACCAAAAGCTTGAAATGCGAAGGCACATACTGCCGACGATATAACCGAACCAATTAAAGTTCCTACCAGTAATCCAAACTGAAAGTTCATAAACTTTTTCATTTTTAGGTGCTCCTTTACTGATTTGTAAAAAATTCATTTAAGAGCCTATTGGTATAATGGTTTTGATCCACAGCAGTCTTCTTTCTGTGACAGTTAGCACATCTAACTTCACACTTTGCAGCTTCTTTTAGAATTGAATCCCAAGAGTATTCTTTTCTCAAAAGCGTACTTATATTGTGCTTTTTGTTGTTGATGTGATCGAAGTCCAGAACTCTAGGGTCCGTTTCCCCACAATCAACACATGGATGCTCTTTATAGAACTCCATCATTTTTCTTTTAATATTCTCTCTTCTTTCGGCGCGTCTTTCCATTACATAAGTTCCCCTTAAGGTAGACTTATCTGTTTTGACACTATCCGTCAAGATCAAAACCTCCGTGCTCTATTGGTAAATAGTAAGCTACGGAGGTACTCATGACCTATTTTCTAGTTTCTTAGAGTAATTTTAAGGATGGAGATGTCGGGAGTCGAACCCGAGTCCAAAGCAAATACGTAGTCAAGTCATCCACAAGCTTGGCTTGTGTTGTTTTCACTCACAAGCAAGTATAGGCGTTAACACATCAACCAGCTTCCAGCGCCGAAAAGCTCCACCTACTACAAGTAGGGTAACCATTTTGATTTTTTCAACTTGTCTGTTGTTTTGACTAGATTGGATAGAAGGCTCTAGTCGGCCTCCCGATCAAGCAGCTAAGGCGAGTTCGTAGTTGTTATTGTTGGCAACTAAGTTTGTTTGATTTTTTAAGTCATCATGACTGCTTGCACTATCCTATTTCACTACCTTGTCGAAACCAAAAGCATCCCCTAAGTATTTAAACCATAAAATATCAAATAAATAATAAAGTATTGTACCTACAAAATTAGTAATTCCTACTAAAATCAGTGAGCTATAGAGCTGACCTATTATAAGGTATGTTAACAACAGAGCAACTGGTATGGCAATAACAAATCTCCAGAACAATGATTTTACTAAAGCTTCTCTATTTGTCATACTTACTCAGTTTCCTCTTCTTTAAAGAATGAATCTATTTCATATTTTTTGATTAAAGGCATATAGTTTAACTTTGCTAAACCTAAAAATCTCATGGCTTCACCTTGTGATCTTGTAGCAGATATAGCATATTTTAAAACAGCTTCTTGAGTTATCCTCAGTAAGTTTTCCCATAGTGGTAAACCATATAGTCTATTACTTACTGGTCTAGTAGATAGCTCTAATTTTAAAGCTATTAGATCTTCTAAAGCTAAATTAGATACTATTAATTCAAATTCTTTATTTATCTTCTTTTCTTTTCTTAGTTTATTTATAATACTATAGTATCTTGTTTTAGTCTTTTTGTCAACTCTTCTTTTCCAAGACATTAAAGGGCCGGCTCCTCACCGCCCTCCTCAGGCGGAATAAGCTCATCTGAAGGCTCTTCTTCTGCTCTCTTCTGGCCGACCTTTACATATTCGTCCTCAGAAGGTGTTGAGGGCTCCTCAAGGTCTGGAGTAAGGTCTTCTTCAAACTTGTCAAAGTAAAGCTTCAGGTTAAGTAAGAGATAGTCTCTAAATATCTCTCTTTCAGTCTCTTCTCTGCCATCAATCTTCGCCTCAGGGTCAAGCTTTGAGTACTCGTTCTCAACTTGGTTTTGTACCTTTTTGAAAGATTCAAAAGCTGCATTTCTTCCAGTCTTATCGAGGTCTTTATCTTCTAGTCCACGAGAGAACTCATCCTCTGGCGAGAGATCGTCTGCCTCGTCTTCTACCTTGCCCTCTTCATCGCCGTAAATATCTATAAAACCTTCAGGCTTATCGTCGTCTTCGATCTTTACAGTTACTTCTTCTTCTAGACCAGCATCAACTGCTTCCGGGTCAGCATCTAGGCTGTTCAGTAGGTTTTCAGTAGCGTTTAGGATATGCTTTCTAAAAGACATTCTCTGCTTCTTGGAAGAAGTCAGTTCCTTGTAATCTTCCTCAAGATTCGGTACGATATTCTTTAGAAGATTCTTCAAGAAGTTGATTGATGTGATATCAGATGGAGCTTCTGGGGCACCCCCGGTAGCTTCTGCTTCCTTAATTAAGGACCGAATAGATTTTCTGATTAGTTCCTCTTTAATAAACCTGTTCTGATTTTCTAGCTTGACTTCATGGATACAATGCCTTATAAAAGAAGTCAAAGGATTTGCATCCTCTTTGAGAAGAAACTTTCTTTGTTCCTTACTTTCTTTCAGTAAAAAGTTAATAACTTTTCTTAACGATTGAATATTGCTCATTTTATTTTAGACCTCTTCTTTTCCTTTTCATTTTCAGAACTCATGTCACCAAAAGCACCAGAAACACCACCCTCAACAGGCCCGCCAGCCATAGTAGATACTTCTTCAAGAACTTGTAACTTTTCCTCTAGGATGTTTACTTGCTCTTGTAGCCTTCTAAACGATAATTTAACTTCTCTCAATTGTTTTTTTGCAACTGCTATCCTATTTTCATCTCTTCTAGACGATGGTCTGAGAGAGTTAAGGGCCTCGTTAATTGCTTGCAGGAGAGCAGATGGGTTTACAGAGTTTACAACGCCCTCCCCAAGAAGAAACTTTCTAGTCATATTATTTAAGTCAGTCATATTTGGAAACCTCACTATAAATAGTTACTTTTTAACCTTACCACCTAAAGAAGGAGCGTAAGATGTAGTTCTCCCTCTTAGGTTTCTGGGCCCTGGGATTACAGTCGATGAAGGCAAGGACCTATCAATTGTGTTATGCTTCTGTCTACCTATGACATCGCTATTTAAAGAATTGATAATATAGTCATCTCCTATCTGATCTGCAGAAGCGATTTCGCCGTACACTTCGTCAAACTCATCAATTTTCAATATTGATATAGCACAATCTTTATCAAAAGTAGAGCTTCCAGCAGAAGGGTTTGCAGTGATCTCAATATAATCACTAGCATCGGCCTCTATTATGAGGCATATCGTCTTCTCTTGTGGATCAAAACTATTATGAATATAAATGTTTCCAGTGTATACAGTAGAAGAGCCATTTTTCTTAACCTTTGTGGCAAAAGTGGTACCAGTAGATACATTAAGCACGAGGTTGCAATAAATAAGATACTTACCTGCATTTGCGAAGGTAAACCTTCCATTTGATTGTGTGTAAGTTATACCAGTTGCTGTTACATGTGACGTGGGATTGTAGCTAGACCAAGCCGCAGAGCTAAAACAGGTAGTATCGGACCCTGATGATAATGCGTTTGAGTCGCTACCACACGTAACGCTCTGCATAGCAGATGGGTTAGAGCCATCCCTTGAAACATCAATAATTGTAAAAGATGAGCCTTGCTCTATTGTAATATTAGCTGTACCGACAGATGGTGTCATCCTGCCCCCAGCCGTTTGCCCTCCAGTTAGTGATTTAAGTATTGCATAAGTTGTCTCTTTGGGGTCAGAGCTAGCGTAAACCCCAAAAGTAGAGCCTGCTACTTTACTACCATTCGCAAAGTGATCCACAGCAACATCGGTGTTGGCATCTGTAAGGGCAGAAAGGTTCTGCATCATTAAAAAGGTTGAAGTATTATCTGGTGTAAGCTTTCCCGTAGAGGCAGTGTAAGTAACATTTTTTAATTTAGCTTCAATCGTTCCGCCAAAGTCAGAATCGCCCAGGAATCTTGTGCCCGTAGTGCTAGTGCTGTCAGCTGTATAGGCTATGCTGCCATAATCACCCCTGACTCTAAATAAAGTTATCTGTGAACCAGCTTGACATGACAAAGTTTTCCCTTCATGTATCGTTTTTACAGTGACGTTTAAAGTATCTCCAGCATTAACCTCAACTAAGCTAAAAAAAGTATAACTTCTAGGATCGATGGAATTGTTTGCAAATAGTGCAGTGCTTGTATAAACTTCTGTTGTATTTACAAAAATCCTACCTTCCACACCTGTTCCGGAGCTAACTATACCTGGGATATCAAAAAGAACAAAGTAGGTCCCAGGAACTTCAAAAGTAAATTTACCAGTTGTGGAGGAATAAGAAACATCTCTAGATGCAACTGTAGTAGCCGTATAAGTATTATACTGATCTGACTTAAAAGGGTTGTACTCTGTGTTAGCTGTTGCATTAGAATCAGTGCTTGTGTGAACACAAGCATAAGAACTAAATTTTATATCATCTAGAGACATCTAAAATCCTTACTACTCAGAATCGTCTTTTGAGTCTGAATCTTCACCCTCTTCAAGCTGCTCTTCGTCTCTCTTAGGAGAGCAGCTTCCTTCTTCAAGTTCGTTTTCTAGTAGGTACTGATCGTGAGGCACACCTGGATGTACATCCTCACATGACTTACCCATCTTCTTTCCATAACCAAATCTTTCCATAAGAAGACTGTTTAAAGTCTTATCTTTCCATTGTTTCGTGTTCATTTTTTATCTCCAAAGTTAAATTTTTCTAAAAGTAGCCTGTTGATCTCAGCATTTTTCCACTCTGCTATGGATTGTATACTCCCGCCGCTATAAAGGGTCATAGGGTCGATTAGTTTACCATTTTCTCTGACTTGAAAATGTAGATGCGGCCCTGTAGAAGGCCCAGTGTTTCCGCTCTTAGCTATAACTTGGCCTCTTTCGACTTTGTCCCCCCTTGAAGCGACAAAAGAATCTAAATGCATAAATTCATATCTTCTGTTATCATCACCTTTTAAATACATTATTTTTCCACCACTCTTACTGTTGGGTTTGGTGGCGCTTATTTTTCCGGACACTGGTGCGAGTATATCTGTACCAATTGGGATTGCAAGATCAATGCCGCCATGCAACGAGGGTTTAGAATACCTTTTGTATAGTTTTTTATTAGGCTCTGGCCCATCCTGTGCGTATTTCTTAGCTAATTTAGTTATTGGGCTTCTCATCCCATAAGGACTAATTTTGCTTGGCCTGTCCTCTTTCCTCACAGGGAACAGCGCTCCAGTTTCTTCAATACTAAGAGCTGGGCCTTGTCTACTCCCGCCTGTTGGGGCCATTCCACTTCCTGACTTAGTGTAGAAGGAACTTAATGCGTAAATAGACTTTATTTCATCTTGGGATAATTTTGAAAATTCTGATGCATCTGGTATAACAAAAGTCATTTCTGGAAAGATTAAATCAGGATCTTTACCAATCTGCGCCCTGTTGGCAAGATATATAATCGGCCACATATGTGAGTCGCCGTATTGTTTTTGAGCTATTCCGGACAAGGTATCCCCGTCCACTGTTATGTATTCCTCTTGCTCTCTAATTAAACTTTCTTTAAGTGGTATAGCAATTCGTATTTTACCAGACTTTACGCCGTCCTCCCAGTCTCTAAAGCAGAGGTTGCCAACCTTATAGGCTTCCTCTTCCATACCCCTTAAATGAGAGTCGTTCTGAGCGTAGCCAGGAGCCGTGTCTGGGAGCTTTGAGAACTCACCCCTACAGTTTTGACCATGATGCACCAACTCGTGCGAGAGGGACCTTAGAACGTCTTTAGGGTGCCTTCCTGAAACATACACAGTGATATTCATTGTAGTTGGGTCGTAGTGCGCTGTCTTTCCCAATAACTTTTTGGCATTACCCTCATCAGACTGAAAATAAATTGTTGGAGGCTTATTAAAACCCATCCTCTTTCTAGCAAAGGGCAGAAAACTTTTTAACAGCCCATGCATTGAAGAGAGGTCTTCCTTGCAGCGGTTGACAACATTAAATTTCATGTTTTAACACCTCGATACTATAAATAGTCTATATTAATTTCCTTTTGTAACTATTTTGAGTTCAAGAAGCAGTAGCTCATAGTGTAGAGTGTCTTGAAATGATGCTACGCTAGCTTTCTTGACGCTACGTCCACCCATCTGGACCACGTAGATGTCATATACCATTCCAATATTTCTTTTTTCCCCTAGCTTCTTCCACAGAACGATATCACCACACTCAATTTGGTTTTGCTTTCCTCCACCAAATGAACCTGTTGCTTCCATGTTACTTTATCTTAAGTTTTTTAGTCTTTCTTTCGTGAGGTGGCTTAATCGGCGCAGCCCTTTCTTTTGAAAGCTTCTTAAATCCTGTTTTTCTTTCAATTGCATCGCAGATAGTGTCAATCTTAGCCATAAGTCTCGGAACAGACTTGTATAGAAACTCTTGAGCATCTATCTTATCTATCTCCGCAACGTCAGAATTAACAATGTCAAGGATTCGATCAAGCGTAGCTATAGACGATCCTACGTACTGTGAGAAGGGCCCAACATCTTGGTGAGACACGCTCCCGGCAGTGGGCAGCGAAGGGCCTGTGAGGGCAAAATACTCCTCTAGAACGTCTTCGACTAACTTGTCTAGATCTTTGTTCATGATAGAAGTCTCCTTAGTTCATCTTCGGAAATATTAAATATTTCCTCTAGGCTTTGAACTTCATTAAGTTCGCCCTCAAGGCCATCGATAACTGCTTGCAACTCTTCGTTAGACCAGTCTCGGAATGTCCTTACGCGTGGTCCTCCTTGGATCATCTTTTTATATGTCTCTTTCTCACCATTCCACCACCCACTTCCGGTTTTCCTCTTTTCGTCTTTCCAGTATTTAATCATATCTTGAACTCTTTTAGTGTTCCCGCCCTGTTCGGCCATAGAATATTTCTTATCTAAGAACGCGACAGCATCCTCATAGTTTGACTTGCCACTCATTCTTAGCAGTTTTCTTAATATTCCCTGCTGTCTTTTTGGCTGTGAACGGAACTCTTGATAATCAAGCTTTAATTCTTTGTATGCTTCTCTCTCGGCATCGCTAATATCAATTTTTTCATCAAATACGCCGCTAACATCTGTCACTCTAAAGTTAGAAAGATCTACCTTCTTATGGCGTTCGTCTGGCAATTGACCAGCGTCTTGTAGCTTCCCATACAAGTCAGAGACAGCCTGGATGACGCTATCTTTCAAGCCTCCATTTCTTTCGCTAGAGAAGGTGTTTAGCGCCCGCAGTAGGAGGCTCTCGCCATTTGGCCTACCAGTAGACTGTGCGTCTCTAACGGCAGCAGCTATATCACTGTCTTGGCTTAAGGGGAACTTAGTAGACTTTCCTGTTCTACTTGGAGTTGTTTGTAAGTAAACTTCTCCGTCCTTTGATACTAGATCAATAGACGAGATAGTTCCGTCATAGATATTGCCTACCTTCTTTTCTCTCTTTGACGATTCGATCATCTTTTCCATCTCTCTTAGAGATTTTTCTAGCTCGAATTCCAATTCTCTAGCGGTAAAGGCACTTCTTTGCCCTTTACCCCTTATTCTTCCATCCTCTGCTGTAATTCCGTTTCTGGTTAAGTTTTTTCTAAATTCTGAAGAAGCAAAATCTTTGTACTTAGCATCATCTTTGTATTTTTCACGGACATCAGCGGAGTACGAATCTATTTCTTCCTGAACAGCTTCCTTACTCAGCTTTGGTTGCTTCTTGGCTTTAGCTTTTTTCTTTGTAGGGGCTGCATCAGGGATATTCTCTGGCTCTGGAGCAACTTCTGGCTCCTCAGCCGGACCTTCTGTGGCGTCTCCGCTATCTTCAAGCCCAAATATGGCCACCAACTCTTCTTCTATTTCGCTCTCGGTAGATAAAGTTGTCATATCTTTTAGCTCTTCTATGGCCTCTTGTCTTAAGTCATCGCTAACTCCTTCTTCATTTGCTCTTTTGTTGATATAAGCAACAATATCTTTTTCACTTAGAACCTCACCCTCATCAACGTCTTCGTCGTCGGGTTCCGCTGCTCTTTCTCCACCAAACCCAAGCTCACCAGACATCTCTTCAGGTGCTTCCTCATCTTCTAATTCATCATCAAGTGATACATCTTCTGGCTCTTCAATTTCGTCCTCTGCATCAGCAGCAGCCATCTCCTCTGGCGTGGGAGGCGCAACAGGCTTTCTGGCCACTGTTGGCTTGGCAACACCACGATATTCGGCGTCAACCTTACCAGCCATTCTCTTAGCGGTCTTAAGATCAATTTTTCCTGCTGCCAAGTCATCTGCAATAGAATCCAACCTATCCTTGAAAGGAGTAGCTCTCTTCTCTGTTGCTTCTGCTTCAGATCTGGTTTCTTCAAGTTCTTTAATTCTTTCCTTTCTATTTTCAATGCCCTTCTTGACATTCTCTACTTGGTCAGGCTTGACAGCACCCTTCTCACCAGGCTTTTTAGCTAAGTTAGTTTCAAATCTATCAAGCTCTTCCTTAACTTCTTCATATTCCATATCATGTAGTTGGACAGCACTAGCATCCCTGTCTATCTTTGATAGATTAGGGCTTCTGCCTCTAAATTCAAAGAATTTATCAGACTCTTCACTCTCTCTCTGATCTTCCGGGGCCTCAAATTCAATTTCACTTGCCTCCCCTTCAGCATCAGCAGTTTGTTTTCTAGATTCTAATTCATCTTCAATCTCTTTGATATATGGAGAATTGGGATTGTTAGTCTTTATGGAGGCCAAAGCGTTCTGAAGCTCAAGAACTGAGGCGGTTGTTAAATCAACAAAATCAAATATGAATGTTTCTAGTTTATCCCCATCTACGTCAACCTCACTCATGACTGACTCTGGAATCGGTAAACCAGAAATAAACTCTAATACTTCTTTTTGAACTTCTGTCGGTAATGTCTTGCCCTTAAAGAACGGCTTAGATGCTTTCTTGTCAATACCTTCAACCGAGCTTCTAGAAGAAAATCCACCAGTGTAATCACCTACAGTTTCAAATGATGGCTTGTCAACGCTAGATAAATCTACGTCGGATAGGAGTATGGTTTTTTTGTTATCTAAGAAAAGTCTTATGGTATTCTTAGCTTTATCGACTGTTACATTAGTAATTGAGGGCTTCTTTTGGCTTCCTTTTTTATTAAGGGCCTTGTTGAGTAAAGAAGCTGTGTCTTCTAAAAATTTCTCAATCTTAGATAACATAGAATCCTTGAACCTATCGGACTCATTTGCCTTCTCTCTTCGTGGCTTTGTGGGAAGATCCAATAATGCGTAAGAATTTAAAAGCTTTTGAAATCCATATAGCGTTTCAACATAAACTTCTGGAGATTCATACTCTTGTGGGTCAAGACTAAACATCTCTTTTTCAAACTTATCTACATCAAAAGAAAATTGCTTTTTTCTCTTACCCTTTTGGGCCGTAAGGCTATAGAATTTATCCTTAAATTCTTCAATACTTAAAGATCCGTCCGTGACCTTCTTATATGTCTCAGAAATTTCCGGGAGAGCTTCCTCACTAGCCTCTACTTCTTCTTCGGGAGCGTCTTCGGCCCCCTTAAGTCGATACTTACTGCCAATTTGTTCAATCTCTTCTACATTATTTAAAACTGTTCTGGTAATATTTGGTGCCACACCAGTTCTATCCTCTATATCTCGTAGAGTTACACCCTTGGAACCAGCATTTGTGATAGCGTTGACTATCTTATCTGTAATGTTTTCTGCACTAGTTGTCCCCGTACTGTCAGCCACTCCCATTGGAGCAACATCTTCAGGTGCGGGCTTTTGTGTAATAGTTTCCGGCTTATCTAGGTCTATAACCTCCTCGTCAGGAGTTTCTGGACTTGGCTCCTCAACAGCAGGGTCTTCTGTTGCGGCTTCCACGGCTTCCTCGGCAGCTTCTACCGCGCCCTCTGCCCCGCCAACTGCTGCGGCTGTAGCTGCTCCAGCAGCCTCTGCTTGATTGCCACTCTCCTTCGCACTTTGGGCATCTTTAAGGGCATCCTCGGGACTCTGCTTGAGACCTTCTATGTGTGCAAGCCCAGCGTCCGTGAGATAAGGATCGTCACCTGTTCGTAGTGCCTGTATCTTTTCTTTTTCTGTTGTTGCTTTTGCAAACTCCGCATAGATTGGATCAATGTAATCTGACTTAGATTTGCGAGAAACCCAACTTATACCCTTTTTGCCCTTTTTACCCTCTTTACCCCTAGACGGTGCAACACCTAGCTTGCCACCAGTCAGAGTTTTAATAAACTCTTTCATTTTCGCTACTTTTTGCTTTGTATTCAAAGACTCTGGCGCTGCTGCTTCTTCACCCGTAGCTTCTGGCTTGCTTGCGGGCTCTTCTGCTGGTGGCTTAGTTAGCCAATCTGGGTGCTCTTCCATGGGCATTATTTTACCAACAGCGTCATATTTCCCATCTTCTCCCTTTTGCCATGCCCCAATGTAATAGGGGCCTACGTAATCGACCTTTTGCTTAAATTCTTTAATTTTATCCTCGATTTGCTGACGGGAACTCATGTATACTCTACCGCCTTTAAGATAATCAGGGTGGTTGTTCATGAGTTTGCCGTCTTGCACCCAATAGAGAGTCCACAGTTTTCCTTCGTCTGTGTCACCCCCTGGTGTAGTAGTATCCGCCCCAACTTCATCTCCATCTGAGAGGCCGTCTCCATCAGTATCGGAGCTAGTTGGATCAGTTCCAATATTGCTTTCTTCGCCGTCAGGAAGACCGTCATTATCGGTATCTGAATCTAAGGGATCTGTAGCTTTAGCCCTAGCCTTAATAGGAGTTGTCTCTGCACTAGGAGCCTCTGGTGTGGCCTCCTTGCCAGGGGACATTTGCTGCTTTAGCCCTTGCGTGATATCAGCAACTCCTTTCTTAAGATCTTGTATGTCCTTTCTAATTGAGTCCAAATCGCCCGTATCAGAATCAGGAAGGTTAATTAAAGCCTCGGTAAAGGCTTTCTTTACGGACTGTTTGAACTCTTTTGTACTTACGACATCAACCATAGCATCTGTAATAGGGCCGCCTAGCGAGCCGCCCTTAAGTGCCATAATGTTTGGCATCTCTCTCTTAAATGCATCGACAGTAGCTTTGCTAAGAACAGAGACGAGCTTCTTTCTCATTCTTGGGTTACCACGATACATGCCATAGATATCTTTTGTTGGCAATCTTGTGATAAAGTCTGTAACTGGCTGGTTTAATGGGTGATTTGCTGGGATACCTAAAAATGAAACAATTCTTTTAGCTAGAAATCTCTTAGTCTCTGTAAGTCCACCACCAAGTAGAGAGCCTATAGTGCTAAAGAACCCTTCGGTCAAAAGGCTGTCATCAGAAGCCAGTTGAATGGCTATATCGCCTATTTGGTCTTCTGTTAAAGTTTTTCTTAACGAATTTGCCTTAATCTCTACTAAAATACGACTACGGAGATAAGATTCCAACTCATTCTTATTCATTATTAAGCCCCAAAATATGATCTAACTTCTTGACGTATAATTCTATCGATAGCCTCAATCGTAAGAGGCCCAGAACTTTCGTCTAAGGGTGCAATATCAATGTCTTCATCGTCTAGGGTCGGGTTCTTTTTCTTTGCCGCATCGATCTCGCTTTGCGTCATTAGGCCCTTGTCATCTCCCTTGATCTTGACATAACCAACTGGTTCTTGAGCCTTCATCTCTTCTCTAATCAGCTTCTTAACCAGTTCCTTAGACAATTTTTTCATGTTTTGCACCCTTACAGATAGAAATACATATTAAATAGTCTTAGAGATCACATTTATACAGATTAGTTTCCTGGGTTATTGAAAGGACTGTGGCAGAAAGTGTAAAATCATCGCAGTAGCCGTATGGCCTTAGCTCAGCATCATATCCACCATAATCTATAATCAATATATGGTCGTCTTTCATTTCCCAAGTGGCCATCTTATAACTATAGTTTTCTCCCTCCCAAAACTGGTAAAGGTTGCCACGCTCTGAATCCAACAGAAAACAAGAGTTTTCATCAAATAATGGATTGTCCCCTAAAGCCCACCATTTATCCACAAAATAATCTAATGGTACATCAACATAGATGTACTCTGGCTCTGGTCCGCAAGAAACAAGAAAAGAAAAAGCAAATATTAAGTATCTCATTATAACCCCCCCAGGTATTTATAGTAAATAGGGAATTACATAGGTTATTTCTTGTTTTTTGATATTTCTATAGCAGCTAGTTGCTTCTCGGCCTTCTCCCTGGTCGTGTGAGTCCCAAGTCTTTTACCACCTTTTTTGGGATAGACTACGTGCTTTCCATCAACTTTTTTAATCGTTTCTTTTATGGCAATTTCTTCAACCTTGCCACAGATTTCTATAGGCTCTATATCCTCAAAATCATCTTCTGAGAATTCATTCGACATCACAGGACGACCACCAGCCTCTGGGTTGGTCGCTATCGTTATGTGCGGAATGCCTTCAATTTTAAAATACAACAACTCGTCGCCCATATCAACTTTGGCAGCCATAACTCTCTCATTCTCGGCTATGGCAACAACCTTGAGACAACCTTCAAAAAATTGATCGGTTGGCAGGCGCTGCTTCATTTTTGGGGGAGGAACCATAGTCATGTGGTGTGCGTACTCCTTCCATCCCTCTGGTACCATGTCTTTTAACTTTGTCGTTCCTTCGTGGTCTGGATCTAAAACAAACCCAGTGTATTGAATAGACTTCGCCATATCAGAGCCTAGCGACACCTCATTCACAAACTTACGCCAGTTTTCAAGTATTAGTTTCATTAGTGATTGGGTTCTTATTCATTCGGGGAGAGTAAAAGATAGTCTCGCATCTTGCTCAGATAGTTCGCAGCAAGCGTTGCCTTACTCATCCACCATGAGGGTAGGCCACCCTCCTGCGGCATCTGAGAGAGGGCTTCTAGGAGTTGCTCAGCGTTCTCAATAGAGACCTTCATCTTTCTCATAGCAGAAGCCACGTCAGTGTGCCCGTCTTCCTGAAGAGTCATAGGATCTTTTTCGCCACCACCTAGAGCTTTTTCCACGTTTTTTTCGCCCGCAGAGTCCAGGTCCTTAACAGCGTCTACAGCTTCTTGCTCTTCGGGAGACAGAGCTTCGTTGACGTGCCTCCTCCAGTT
>Ga0208162_1000197_pt1 | contig 34536 bp, 43 predicted proteins | sample CB_VirMetaG_4_FD_184539 | JGI IMG/M metagenome (GOLD analysis project Ga0208162, IMG submission 184539) | Freshwater to marine saline gradient viral communities from Chesapeake Bay - CB_1508_1M Viral MetaG (SPAdes) (version 4) | ecosystem: Environmental > Aquatic > Marine > Coastal | place: USA... | reverse complement strand
GAATCCGTCCTGCCCTAAGTAATAGATTGTTGAGCCAGACCAACACACGCTATCGGGCGCCGGTGTGCCTCGGCCTTCCTCGACCTCGTTTAACTTAAAAATCGTCGGTGGCCCTGAGTACGTCATGGTCCAAATAGAGTTTTCTTGGAACACAACGCCGTACTGTCCTGGCACGATGGCTTGTATGTCGCCGCCATCGCCCTCTAAGTCTCTTGTATCTGACTGCGTTGCAATGCTTGCCGTCCACAGTTCAGTGTTGTTGTAGCCGGACCAGTTCAATCGGTTAGGTCGGGCAGTGCCGTCATTCAGATTTCCGAGCACCAAAAAGTTTCTGATTGTTGCAATACACTCTGCTTTTGGTGGTGAGCCGGGTAAATCTAAATACGTGCTTGATGACGTCAGATCGTAATACTGCGGCGCAATACCCGGCGATACAGCAATCAAGCGATCACCAAAGCGACCCCAGCGCCATGACGCGGCACCCACATAACCGCCGCTCTTGCTTATGTCGCCCCACGTTTTAGTGGCTGACAGTTCCTCGATCTTAGTCTCGCTGCCTGCGTGTACGTGGATGATCCCAGCACTGTCTTTAACCGTGACAGAACCCACACACGCCGCATTCAACGCGGCTGAAAAAGAGCGCAGGCTTTTGAATGACCCATACGTTCGCACATACGGCAGCACATTCTTTGCAATCGTCGCCCCTGGGTTATCCAGTGCCGGTTGGTCGGGCAACCATTCGCCAAAGATCATCTTGGTCATGGTGTACCCATGCCACCTGTTCTAAACAGTGCAGACCCGCTGACTCTTGACCAGCGTTCCTCTTGATTCGTTTGCTCAATCACCTGCGTAAACTTCGCTGCATAACGCTGCTCGTTCTCAGGCTCTAACGCCCACTCAGACGCCGCACGCAGCGCACCATAGAGGTAGACGTCGTAATAGGTCGACAACAGCACGTTAGTGTCTGTGTCTGCTGAGAGCGCATCAAACGCCTTGTAATACACCATCGTAAGGGTTGTCCCCGCACTTGGCGTCGGCGCAACAATGAGGTTAGTGCCCTCAATGCTGTACGCCGTTGGCGTCTGCGCACCGATGTCCATTACCCGGCTGCTGCGCAATCGTGCAGGCGGCAGATAGTCCATCTCCCGCTTGTTTTGTTCGTTGTTTGACAGGCTGCGCATGGCGATAAACCCTGTAGGCAGTGCAGTCGATTGGCTGCTCACTGCAAACGATGTGTCGGTTACTTCCATCGCACCAATACGCACGCTTCTGCGAATCTCAGACTCTGCAATACGCACAAACGTCGCCTTGAGCGCGTCGGTGATGTCGCTGCGAGCCATGTACTCGGTGATGTCGCTTTTCAGCGTGGCGTATGTCGTCATCAGATTTTTCCGTTAATCAGCTTCAGATAGCTGTTTTCGCGGCTGTTGAGTTTCATTGAGAGATAAGTGCGCCAGGTCCAATCCTGTCGGTACTTGGTCTGCCACTCTTTCTTCCACTCTCGGTGCATCGTGTCGGGTATACGAGCCACTAAACGACCACGCGCTTGCTTATTCACTACCGCGTGATTACGCAACTCTGCGTTAACGTCCAGAATCGCCTGCACCTGCTTGGCGGGCTTAACGTCCATGGTCACCATTTCGTCACCATCGGAGTAAACCTGCGTGCGGTTACCGTTCCATAACTGCTTATCGAGTAGCTTTTTCATTAAAACCCCATAAAAAAAGGGGGCCGAAGCCCCCTCTGTTTGGTCGCCAGTGTTTAGCTGGCTGTCATTGCTGCGTCGTCGTCAACGTCAGCGTAGATGCCGTGAGCACCTGGGTTATCTATGCATAGGGCATAGTCAACCAAGAGCATACGGCGCTCTGCGTCGCCAACAGTTGAGATAACGTCTGTACGGTAGTCGTCCAGATACTTGACCTGCGCATACTCTGTATCGAGTACGAATACGTCTACGTAGTCGCTGGATACCTGTCGTTGCAGCCTGTTAGGTACAACGTCGAGTACACCGAAGTCGCTGACGTATACGTCAACCGCTCCTACCACACCAACACCGTCACGCTGGTTCTTACCATAGTCTTGGTAAGGGGTCGCGATACGGCTGTTGCTGCTGAACATATACTTTGAGAACTGCTGTTTAACAGTCGGTCCCATCATAATGACGTTCGGGTTAGAGCCATTTACGTAGCAGGCTTTGATAACACTCAACAAACCATCTTCGGTCAGTGCGCGCACTGTGCCGTCGGTTGCTGCTGTGTTCGGATAGCCGTCGTTTGTGCTCGACAGTGCTGGATCGGCACCGCCAGAACCACGATTGGTATTGCCAGTATCAACTTCAGAAGATACCGCCAAACCGATCCAAGCAGGCAAGCCTGCAGTGGTACCAGCCGCGCTGTTTGAGCCTGACGCGCCAACTTGGTTTGCCAGAAGCACCGACTCGACATCCCGCTTGATCTCCTTACCGGCCTTGGCTAGCTGGTAGGCCATCTCTTGGCGACGTCCTGCCTTGTTAACGATGTTAGCTCGGCGAGATACCACTAGGTCTTTGCGGCTGATCTGGCAGTAGTTGCCAAGTCGGGCAGGCGTGCTTAAAGCGTCGCCTGAGAACTCGTCACCGTCGATATGCGCATTACTGCTGCTCGCTGTGGCGAGAGAGTCCATGAGCCATTCGGTGAACGTGTTTTCTGCTGTTCCCTTACCGATAGAAGATTGGAAGGGAGTTTCTGTTGGTGAAATGTCGCTAATGATATTTGCTAAATCTTCGCGAGCGTTGTCACCGTTGGTTGCTAGATCATACCGATCTAATGTATTGGTGGACTGAGCCATGATTCGATTTCCTCATAGTATTTTCTCGAATAGTGCTGCTGCGTCCTTGATGCTGCCTGACTTGCGAAGTCGTCCACGTAACTGCTGAACCTGCTTTTGCTGGTTGGAATTAGCAGAGGGTCGCTTGCCCGGCTTGAGTGCCTTGGGTGCTTTCTTAACAGCTTTCACTGTCTGGTCCGCGTCCTTTAGCTGTTTACGATACTGCATCGCCTCCCATGCCATTCGCACATAGCGATGGTCATTGATGGCGTTCACGACTTCTGGCTGGAAACCGTAATCAGGCTCCTGCATCAAAAAGTTGGTGATCTCAGACCGAGTCGCCTCGGACCAATTCGGTATCGTTTGCTCTAACCGTTCAGCTTCCTCCACTAACCGCTCAGCAAGCCGGGTTTGCTTGTCCTGGGCGATCTTTGCTTTGGTGGCTTCATACTTGGTTGCAGCGTTCTTTCTCAGCTTTTCAATGCCTTGCAGATTGTCCTCAAGCTGAATGCGCTGCGCGTTCCATTCCGCAACGTTGCTTTTACGCAACTTTTGCATCTGGGGGCTTCGCATCTTCTTGTGAACGTTTGCGGTCAAAGTGTTCAAGATGTAGGCCGATTCAGCGTTTGAGGTTTCAAACTGCTGCAACCGCTCTTGCACTTCCGCATCAAACTGTCGGCGTTCTTCGGCAAGCTGATTTGCCTTCGTGAGAAAATGTCTACTCTTCTGGTGATCGCGAATCAGACTGTCGAGGGTAATCTCGTCCTCCACTCCGTCGACTTTTATTTTCGCCTTTACGGTAGCTAAAAGCTCCTCCATAGGAACGTCTAACGCCTCGGCAAAGTCTTGGAGCGACTCATAAGATGCCTGTTGTTCGTCGTCTTCGGATGCCGTTTCTTCGACTTCCTCGGTGTCATCAACCTCAACCTCTGCAGTCTGTTCATCGACCAGTTCTGCCTCAATGTCCTGCTCAATCTCTTGAACGTCGGCGTCATCGAGCACCGGATCAGCTTCATCCGATGTGTTGAGTGTTCCATCATCCCCAAGCACTGCGCTATCCATTAAGCGTTGCGTGGCGATGTCCAGTGAATTAGTAGAATCCGATGTTGGGGTATCCACTTAGTTCCTCCAGTTGTTGTTGGTCAATGACCAATTACTTTTTGAGGGTCCTCCGCTCTTTTGCTTTGGCCTCGATTTTTCCGTGAGAGACAAACTCCCACAGCTTTTTCTTCAATCGGCGATTTGCCTGGAGCGTGCGCACCAGTTCAACAGCCTGCTCATGCTCGCCCGTTACTAACTGGGTAGAAGCTAAGGCGTTGACCACATCTCGCTCGATTGCGTCAAAACTTTCTTGCAGCAAAGGGTGCTCTAGCAAATGCTCTGCATCTTTGCCTACAACGACAGGATCGCGTCGTTTCATCTAATTGCGTTTCCTATGTACTCACCAAGTCCGCTGAGCATTCCCTGCGTTCTTGGGTCAAGTTGCTGGTATTGGTTCATTAACTGCGGCGCAACGTCCTGCATTACCGGGTCGACAAATGCGCGCATCGCGTTGTCGCTCATAATCGTGTCAGAGATGCCATCAATGGCTTGGTTGAGCGCGATCTGGTAGGCGTTTTCATCCATAGGACCGAAGCCCATTTGTTCTGGTATGCCGCGCACCATATCTCGGCTTTGCTCTATCGACTGCGCTGGCATGTCGGTTTCGCTGTACCCGACGGCTCCGACCAACCCTGACCCCATGCCTGCAGCACTGTGCGCCACAAACTCAGCTAAGGGCTGGAATGGTTGCGTCATCTTGCCCACGGCATCTTTTAGGTTCGACCAGGCTTTGTTTTTAGTATCCCGCTGATTGGCAAAGGCTTGTGCTCGCTGCTCAACAGCCTGCATGTTTGGTATTTCTTCTGCATAGGCCCTCTCGCCGGACATCACCGCGCCTGTGCCCAACACCGCTGGTATCAGGCCAGGTATCGCTTTGACATCTACGCCACGCGCCTCTAAACGACGCAACGTTTGCTCTGTTATCTGCCCAGCGTAGGCTTTCATCTGCAACGCACGTATCTCTTGCTGCGTTGGATTTGCTGGGTCCTTCACTAGCTTTTGCGCGTCACCAAATCTGGCGTCTGGCAGCAGGTCGAATATCGTAACGTCGTCCGCATTTTTTAGACGACCAACCCCCTCACCGGGCACTGCAAATGGATAGGACGGGTGAGTCGACTGCTTTAATTCACCTTCCCGAATAACGCCGACGTTTTGTATCCCCGCGTCCCTCGCGTTCAACTGTCTCGTGTCGGCCAATACCAAGCGCGCCTGACCTCTGCTTAGCCCGCCCTTGTTGCGGAACTGTACGTCCATCATGTTCATAAGTTCTTTGCGAACGACATCAGGCGCGTTACGCCACGCATCAACCGATGCAGGGTCGTCTACACCCTTCCAGCCCTTGATCTTTTTGCCTGCGTTTACACGCTTGCCTTTCACCATCGATCCGACAGTCGCAAACTTTCGCACTGCGCGATCTAGCTCGCGCTTCTGAGCCTTACTCATGTTCGCAGACGCATACGCAAGCATTGCCTCGCCCGTCTCTACCGCAAAGTCGCCACCCGTTGGTGCCATACGCCATGGGATGTATGCCGGGTCTTGCTTTGTTTTTTGTCTTATCTCAGCCGCTTTCCGCTGTATGTCCGCAGCAGGCGCTTGCGCCGACGCCCACACTGAAGGATTTTCAAACATGAAATCCTGCCCGCCACGCCTGCTGACAGGCCTGTCTAGCGTTACGCCGTCAATGCCGGTTATAAAGTCACCGGCCCCAGTACGATCCGACATCGAAGTCACAAACGACTGCCCCTCAAGATCAGATAGAGACAGTTGCGGCACGTTGTCTACATCAGACCGCTGTAGCGTTTCTACAGTAGTGTTCGCCAAACGCTCTTGTTCTTTTTTGCGCGGATCGAAACGCGGGTCGAACTCTGAACCGATTGTTCTTGGCCCACTCGGAAACTTGACGCCTGCCTCTGCATCTTGAGCCGACGCAGCCGCTACGCCACCAGCCCCAACGTAGGTAACCGGCATCGCATAACGCTCTGCTATTTCGATAATCTTCGGGTCAAAGATCACATAATTCTGTGCGTCTGCCGAGTTGCGCTCTTTGTAGGTAATACCCTTCGCGCCAATCTTTTGTAACGCCTGCCGTATTTTGGTCGGCGCTTCTTGCGCCGATGTACTTGCATCGACCATACCGTAGTAGATGTCTTTACCCTTCGCGTTGCTTGGCAGGCCCATACCTACTGCCGCCTTCTGCACGAATTCTGGCTGCTCGCTTAACGGCGCATCCCAGTTTAATAACTCGCCGACGTCGGCATCAATCTGCAGACGCAGCATGTGGCCACTTCTCGGAGGGTTATCAGAGAGCGCCTGTGCGACCTTTAGGTACGCCTCGCGAGTACGCTCGTCGATGTCAGGGTCCTTTGCTAGTTCACGCATCGACCACGGCGTTTCGTGCATTAATGCACGCTCCCAGGCATCCATTAAAAATACGTCGCCATCTGCCGCATAGTATTGCGACATCATCCAATCTTCATGATCTGGGTCACGAGGCGCGTAGCTACCGGCTACCTCATCGGCGTTGGACGCATAAATGCCCTCACCGTACATCTGACCGTGAGTGCCTTTGTTCACACCTAGCTCAAAGTCGTCAAACTCATACTTGGTGCCGTGAACCGCGTCCAGCTTCTTGCGCTGATAATCTACAACAAGGCTTGCAAGGCTTGGCTTTCTACCCACGCAGTTGCTCCGTTAGCAAATCCACTACACCTGTCTCAGTGCCGTCGTTCTCCAGATCCAACCCACGCGCTTCTTCCAGCGTCTTATACGTTTGTGCCTCTTTGAGTTTCTTGTCGGCGTCCATCTCGGCCAACTTCGCCTGCAACTCAGCAATTTGCATCTGCATCTTCTGCTGATCCGTAGACATCTTTGCCTGAGCCTCAACAGCAGCCGACTGCTGCTTTATCTGCATCTCGTTGGACTTCATCTGCAGGTTCGCTTGGCTTTCTGCTTGGCGCATCTGTAGGTCTGTCATTGCAAGCTGCTCTGCAATGCTTGGCTGCGGCGGTCCTTTCGGCGGCAATGTCGCCGGGTCTGTAAAGAACGTCTGCGTGTCGCCTACGTTGCCTAACTCGACCATGCGATCCAGCGTGTTGTACACGTTGCCTGGGGACGCCAACCCGAACTGCACAGCCTCTTTCTGAATGGTCAGCAAGCTGTTTAGCATCTGCAGTTCTTCGGCCTTGCTGTTGTAGCCCAGCCCTACCTCGACAGCGACGTTGTTACGCTCACGCCACCCTGCAGGGTTGAACGGCACCCACTTGCCTCGGATGCGAATTGTGCGGTCCTTATCGACACTGGTACGTAATAACTGGTGCATCTTGATAAACAACTGTTTCATGCCGGTTTCGCCAAAGATGCGGACGATCATTTCGACCCTCTGGCTGGCTTGGCTGATTGCAGACTGATACGCGCCCATTGTGGTTTCGCGCAAAATGTTTGGGTCTAGGCTTAGCTGCGGCGTGATGCCAGTACGGATGCCTTGCACCTCGTCCATGGTTTTCATCACCGGCAATATCTCAGAGACAATCGGCTGGACCTGTTCTTCGCGTAATGCGCCGGGATCTCTCGCCGGTATAAACTCGCTCGCCGTATCCAGCAGCACATCAAGCGTGCCTGCCTCATCAGAGATAAAGGCATCGCCCACGTACTTTCTGCGCACGTTGGCTTTGTAGATGTTGTCGAGCATGTTGCGCATAAGCGTCGACTTGATCTTCTGGATGTCTTTTACCAGGTCGACCATGCTCAGGCCGGGATGCTGGTGCGGCAGCGGAACAGTCGTCAGCGCGACGAATGGCTGATAATTGATCTCCTCGTCAGCAAATATGGTGCTGCCGATCATGCAGATTTTGCGGTGCTCGGCTATGCCATCACCGTCCTCGTCTATCTTTAGATAGCACTCGTTGACGATATACACGCGCATCGACGGGTCACTCTCGTTTACCTCGTCTTCTTCCTCAGAAAACAGCCGGTTCTCGTCTTCCTCATCAAACTGTCCGCTGTAACTAGCACCAACGCCATCCAACAGGTCGCGGTCATAGCCCATCTCTAACAGTTCGCTGTACGTCTTACGTACCCGGTGGCATAGGAAATCGGCTTCATCTAGGTCAATGCTGTAACAGTTCTCAGCCACCAACATCTCATCGGGCGGCACGTTAACGAGCTTTGGCTCCATGATGCGCTTAGTGACGCGCAGTTTTACCGAGAACGTTTCAGACTGACTGACAAACCCGTTGTCGGCCATGACTTCCTCATAGCTGCTTTCCTGCGCGACGACCTCGACCTCGCCTTCCTGGGCAAGATTTACCATGGCAGCCTGTAGCTGCATCATGTCTAGGCCTTCAAATTCTTCTAAACGAGTCACGATACGCTCGTCCATGTACAGCTTTATGTACCCGTTTGGATACATAAGGGTGTCTTTAAACCAGTTGTACAGCGATAGGAATGCGTTGTTTTCGCGGGTCAGATAGTGATTTGCAATCTGAGTCTGCTGCCGCGCTTCTTCTTCGTCCTCTGGCCCTACCGGGTCGTAAGACACCACCTGATTGCTCGATGTAAACACGCGCATGATTGAGGGCAACGCCCACTCAACCGCTTCCATTGATTCACGTGTAACAACGCTACTAAAGCCATCGCGCTCGTTGCCGTACTCTTTACCCACATAGAAATCATAGTTTTCCATGCGTGTCTCGGAGATTTCACCACCGGACTCGTTCAAGCAATCATTAATCTTTCCACGCACAATCGAGACGACTTGGCTTTCGTCCATCGGCTCGTTTTCGTATTCCATTAAATTCTCCAAGCAGTGTCGCTGTTCCACTGCGTACCGACGATGCGGCGTCGGCGTTCACTCATTGTGTTGTCGTTCATGCGTGCCCAGGACGTTTGCTTGAATCCCTGCGCAACCTGCCTAAATGCGTCAGCACCATTACTCGCCCAGTTGTGTAGCGGCGTGCTGCGGTGCGTGTTGTTCTTCGCATCAAAGCTGTATTCGTAATTGGCCAGAGCCTCGATGCCGCGCTCGCAGCGGTCTTTGTCAAACCAGCAACTTGCGAACATGCGCCGAGTCATCTCTATGCCTTCATTGATGTGTCTGATCCGAGGCACCACCTCAATAGGCTTAACCCCAGAATCCTCTAGCTGTTGGCGGCGGTTGTTCACCATCCCCAGCAACTCAAAGTCAACGTCGTGCGGTAAGTAATGCACGCCGTATATATAGTCTCTGTTCTTGATCGCTTTGGCGTAAAAGTCCAAGTCAACCAGGCGGTTTTCTTCGTAATCAATAAACCGATACTCAACACCCACCTTTTGGAAAAACCAAATTGCTGTGGTGTCGTTCTTGCCCAAGTCCCACGCCGTATGTACTTCGCATGCCGGTTCGATTGGGACCGTAGTTATGCGCCCTTCCTCTCGCGCTTGTTTTAACTGGTTGCCGTAAATCGCTGACGTTGCGAACGACTTAAACTCGCCTTCCCACACATGCAGGTATTCGTCGTAATCGACCTGTTTCAAATGCTCTAGTTCCGACGTTAGCTCGTCTGGAAACCATGGGTTGTCGCGCCAACTCACCTTCTGAACCAGCGCATTCTCTGGCGGGTGCTCTACAAAACGTTGGTAAGTGGCGTCTGCGCGCATCTGTGGGTTAAACGTGACCCATATTTCAGAGCCGGGTTTACGAATGGTTGGGATCAATACCTGCCAGGACTCGTCCGATACCCGGTCCGCTTCCTCAATCCACGCAATGTCCACGGCTTCCATGGACTTGATCTTTGTGACGTTGTGCCGCAAGCCTTCAAAGATAAACTCAGACCCGTTACGGCCTCTAATCGTATGCTCAACGATCTCGTAATGATCTTGTAAGCCAAGGCGGTCTATCTGGTCAGCCAATAACTTATGCACCGACTCGCGGATGCTACCCTGTACTTCCCTCGTACACAGAACCCGTAGTGGCCTCTGCGTCGCTTGGATCAGCAGAGCGATAGCGCAATTCCATGACTTCGCCGCGCCCCTGCCGCCCCAAAACACTTTGTAACGGTTCGGCTGATAAAGGTTCTGGTAGACGCTCGGAATCTCTAAGACTTTCTCCAACTAACTTCACCGTAATTTGGTTTAGGGACTCGTCTGCACCCTCTATGTGCTGTACTGCAATCGCAGCCAGGTTAGGCACTGACTTGTTTAGTAGGATCTCTATGGCTCTTATCTGCGTCTGTGTTAGCTCAACCTCGCCAAGCGCATGATCTGTCAGCCTATTTATGAGCTGACTCGCTTGAATTTTTGAGCGCACCATATCGCTATGACGCTTGTTTAGACGCACCGCCATGGTTGTTATCTACGGCGTCGTGGCGCTGTTCGACGTCCTGCCGCCTTTGGCTTTTTCTTGGCCATCTTTTTGTAGCCGCCTTTGTGATATCCAGGCATTACTTCTTGCTCCGTCGTTTTACTTACGCCAACCCTGACGCGCCTTTGCTTTCGCTAGTTTTGACAACTCGCCGTAATGAAAGACTTGTTCGCTTGTCTTGCCATGGGTCTTGCCGCTGTGAATGTCGCCGTTTGGCATCCGATGGGTGCCGCCAGCGTGCTTACGTCCGTCCTTAAAGTAGTGATTAACACCCATCGCCATGGCTTAGCTCCATTTCGTCTTGTCTGCCCAATACGCAGCACTCATGCGTCCTTTAGCGATATTTGCAGCGTGCCTGGCCTTAAATGACTTGCGCTTGGCCTTGTCCGCAGCACTCTCGTTCTTGCGTGGCGGCTTTGTGCTTGCCCCCTGCTGCCCGAACCGTATGGTCTTTGTCTTGTCGCCTACCTTGGCAACGACCACATGGCTTTTTGTCGGGTGATTAGGTGTCGCTTTGGGTTTGTTGTACGCAGAAACGCCTGCGCGAGTCAGCTTTGCATCGCGTTTTGGTTTGTTTGTTTTCACTTAATTTCTCTCAAAAAAAAGCCACTCGTTGGGGGGAGTGGCTTTTTAACCGCAGGAGATAGATAGGTGCGGTGTCGACAGCGGGCAAATGTCGATAGTGATGATTTTGTCAAATTGCAGTGCGCACCGCAAAAACCCGACCTGTTGGGAAATTGAATCTTTTTTCGGCGTTTTACGAGTATTTCTGCTTAGTACCTTCGCCCATACGGAGCCTGCCAATCTGTTGATCAAACAACCCCGTACTTTTCACAGCAATGGCATCATTTAACTCAAACATCGCGTCTTCAGCTTCATCTGCGCTATCGCAGTAATAAACATCTACACTGCCATCTAGCAGCTTCACAATTATGCTTTCGCCAGCGAGGGTTGCTTCTAATGCGCCTTCTAGCTTTGTCATCTCGTTGCCCCTTAATTAACGATGAAGCCATTTTACTGAACTACTCGCTAAAGTTCAACTAAAAGTTGAATATGTTAATCTATCAGAAGAACAAAACCCCCTCGATCAACCGCTTCAGACTGTCCAGTTGCCGGTACGCATCGCGCCTCGATATGTCCAGCGCCGCCTCAATGATCTGCATACGCCTCGGCTTCTCATACACCTCGCCCGGTATCGCCCAGTAAAAAATCGTCAACAATTCCGCTGATTTCTGCTCACGATCATGCAATTGCTGCACAATGCGCCCCACCTTCTCCGCAATCTCTTGGTCCTCGTCCGACACCACCACCGTCGACTCACGATAACCCCCAGGCGTGTACCATGGCTGCTCACTATACCATCCGACCTTGGGCATCTGCCGGGCGGTCTGCGCCCATATATGCAGGTATTTCTCAACGTCCGTATTCATCTAACAACGCCTCGACTTGTTCTAGCGCAATGCCATGGATTTGCGCCGTGGTATAGCGCAATACGCGCCACCCCAACATCACGGCCTCGTTGTACTTTAGAAGGTCCTCAGTAAACCCTTTGCCCCTGGTGTGCCGACCCTGAGTAAACACCCCGCCCTCGATCTCTACAGCAATCTTTGCCTCAAGCGGCAGCATCACAAAATCAAAACGCCATCGCCTGGTGTCGTGAAACCGATACTCGCGCTCAAACGGCACCTTTGCTGCACGCAATATCAGGGCAAATTCTTCTTCAGCCTGCGACATCGTGTATTTCCATCACGGCTTTGCCGATTTGCTCAACGACTTGCGGAACGACTGCGTTTCCGAGGGATTTAAGTCGGTGTGACCTATTGGGAACCCCATTAGCCACTCGACCCACGCTGGGTTCAGACTCCCAGATTCTTGGCTTGCCTCTTGGACTGTCGCATCCAAATAACCCCTTTCTAGTCGATGGTTGTGGCTCTTTGACCCTAAAGGCCCCGTTCCTTTCCATTCGCTTGCTCTGGGCGTCGGCCACAACCCAAACTCTGTCTCTGCGGTGTGGGGCATCAACGGCACAAGCTGGAAGTACAAACGCTTGGCAGGCGTAGCCTTCGCCTTCCAAGTCAGAAAGCACCGTGTCGAGTTCCATTGCGATGATCCCAGTAACATTTTCGCCAATGACCCAAGTGGGCTGTACCTCGCGTATGACTCTGAGCATTTCTGGCCAGAGTGCGCGGTCATCTTCTGCGCCTCGACGCTTCCCAGCGACGGAGAACGGCTGACAGGGGAATCCTCCGCAAACAAGCTCAACTGTTCCTCTGTACGCTTTTCCATCTAACTGTGTAATGTCGTCGTGAATAGGGACGTCGGGCCAATGCTTGCGCAGCACCGCTTGGCAGAACGGCTCGCGCTCACAAAACGCAACAGTTTCCATGCCCGCTGCCTCCAAGCCGAGACTGAAGCCACCAACGCCACTGAATAGATCAAGTACACGCATCAAACCTTTATCGTTCCATCTGCAAAGCGACGCTCAATGGTTTTAAGGACGCAATACAGAAACTGCTCGGAGTGGTCGATGCGTAACTGCAGGTTTTTACCCGCCGTCGACTCGTAATAGTCAAATTTGGCGTGGCATTTCATGCACAAGTCAGCCACACAAAAATCATGCGGTTTGATGCCCCGGCCTTTGCCAAAGCTGTGCGCTCGCATCCCTTGCAAGTGCGCGCCTACCACAGTGCCAACAGCACCACAGTTCACACAGCTTTGGTCTTTAGAAGCCTGTAGCAGCTTCTTGGACCTGACGTATGAGGTTTTGTCGATAGACATTAAGATTTTCACCAAACTTGTTTTCAAACCACTGGCCCCAAGTGCATTTGCCGCTTGGGGTTTTGTCGTGCTGTTTTGGGATCACTGAGCGTGCTGCGCAGTATTTGAGGTATTCATAGTCTGCGTTCATCGGACCTGCCTCAGTGTGGCTTGGCGACTGCGCTCAGCCTCAAATGCGGCTTCTGCAATGCGTAGTTTTTTCTTCCACTGCTCGACCACAATGTTTTGCTGGTTGACCTCCAAAAACATTTCCAGCCATTCCTCTTGCGCCATAAGCTCAATTTCAGCTTTTACTGCACTGGCACCACTGCCCATCAGCGCCCGCTTTTTTGACGCAGACCATGCTTTAAACTGCGCATCGAGCCGTGCAGCAAGATCGGCGTCCTCCTTCCATTCCTCTACCGCGTCGGCCCATTGCTCCAATGCCGCCTCTAGTTCGTCATCTGTATTCAAAACGGCAAGTCCTCCAACGCATCCTCAACCTCAGCAACCACCTCTGCCGGTTTCTCCGTCGGCGGCTGGGGATCTTTACGGCTTAGGATCTGGATTGAGCCTGCAATGATTTCCATTGACTTGCGCTGCTCACCGTCCTTCTCATAGGACCGGATGCTGATGCGGCCCTGCACAGCCGCGAGTGAGCCTTTTGAGAGCATCTTTTCCATGTTCTCGGCGAGCCGTCCAAAGCACACAATGTTGTGCCAGGTCGTTTCATCCTTGTATTTGGTTGCTAAGCTGAACGTCGTTATCGCCAGATCCTTGTTCGATCTGCGCAGTTCTGGGTCACGCCCCAAGTTTCCGATTAACGTCACATCGTTAAGCACGCCGCACCCCCTTGCCGATTTCATTAAATGGTTTGGTCAGCCCTGCCAGTGACAGGTCAAAGCCTTTTGTTTCTTGCCGCCATAAAGCAGCGTTGCCGGCAGGGCGTTGATTTATGTGGATGCGGCACCGAAAGCAAACGCTGCTGCTTTTGTTAAAGTCATCAGGCACCCGGCTTTGCTTGCACTTCTGGCACTTGCGCCGAAAGCGGATGCGATATTTCTGAGCCAGCTTGCGCACGCATGAGCGATCAAACCCAGTGCCCAACACCGCCTCATCAATCGTCTTTAGCTCAGCTAATGCGCGCAGGTTGTCGACACCACCAACAAACTCAATAAAACTCTGCCTCACGCCTGCCTCCCATATCGTTCCTCAAACTCTTGATTCGCTCGATCCCAGCGATCAAGGGGTCGCTGCGGTTTGTGTCTAATCTGAGGGGGGTCGCTGTATTTTTCTTTATGTAGAAATGTTTGTAGACCTGGAGGACCAAACTCACTTGAGGGTTGCCAATGGGTCGCTGTAGTTTTCCAACCATTAATTATTTGAACTAAGTTTTTAACGTCCAAATCCGTCCAGTTGTCCCGCTTTTTAAGTCGTTGAGCGATTTCAAACGACTCGCCCTTCCGACTTCTGCCCTGGGGAAACTTTGGGTAAGCCTCCCAAATCTGTTCAAACCAACTTGGATATTCCTTATGTAGTGGCATCTCTATCTCCTTGCATGTGACTAGATTTGAGGTAAACGGCCCCCTACCCCCAAGCCCAACTTGGAAGTAAACGGCCCTCTTGCACGCGACTGAGTTGTCGGCATACGGCCCTGCGGTATTCCGAGCATCCGCTGGTTTAACCCCTGCTCTTGGTTTGCATTTATTTAGCGCCCGACCAAGGAGCGCCCGCCATTACGCGTAGATGTCTGGACGTAATCGCTCGCGCGGAAATCCGGTCAGTTGGCTTACCGCCACCAACCGCTTTACCGGGATCTCTTTATGACGCCACCGATAAACGGCGGCTTTAGACAGTTTGAGACCGTCTGAGAGTTCTTTAGCCCGTTGCCGGGTCCAAAATTCGTTGCGAGTCGATTCGTCCATGTGCGTAAATTCACCTATTTGATGAATTTATTCAACCTTTATTTTACTTTATGGGTGATTTATTTCACCTATTGGTTGAATTATGGGCGGCTTCTGTTAGATTGATTCAACAACAAGTAGAAAAACATCATCTAAAAGGACACACTGTGAGAACTTCAAGAGGGCATATGAATGGATACGATTGCAAAGCGCGTGCTGGGGACGCGCAAGGCCAAGGGCATTACCCAGGGCGATATTGCGAGCGCCTTGGGCATCAGCATCAACAACGTGAGCAAGTGGGAGCGCGGGCTTGCAGAGCCGCGCAAACCCGAGCACATAGAAAAACTGGCGAAACTTTTAGGGGTTTCAAAAGTTTATCTGATGTTTGGCGAGGAATATCTGGAGGACGAAGGTCTAAGCCTTGAGGACAAGATTAAGTTTTTAACTGCCGAAAACAGGGAACTTGCAGTTAATTTCATTGAAATGTTGGTCGAGAAACAAAGCAACAACCGGGGGAAAGGGAGCAACGGTAATGGAGAAGGGACATAAGGGACAGCAAATCATTGCGCAATTTCTAAATGATTTTTTGACCACAACCTACGAAACCGATCTAATTTTTAAAGATTTGCGCACTGGCACTGATCGCAAGGTGTGCTATATCAATTGTGACGACCCGGCCTATTTGCACGAGCACCGGACCTTTATTTCGACACGCACCGACGTCATGCGCATTCTTCTGGACTATTTCGTACCGAGTTGGTGGGAAACCGATTACAACTGGGCCATCAGCCTCCACGCAGATAAGTGCATGCTCGTCATCAAGGGCATGGATAAAAACTACTCCTATTTCTTAAACAAAGATCAGGCAGCACCAGCAATAAACTACGCCCGCATTAAAAAGCATTTGGTTGATCGTCGTTTTGGCGCAAGCGTAGATTTAAACCACCCCACCGCGATAAAACTTTTAGAAAACGCAAAAAGACGACAACCCGGAAACTCTAGTCATTGGGACAAAAAGCACGCCATCGTTGAAGAATTTAGAAAATTACCTGCCAAACATGGCAAAAAAGGCGAACTTTACCATCTACCCATCGTAGGTTCTTAAACTTTTAGTTGAAATAATTAATCAAAAGGTTCAATCTGTCCCTGAATTCACCTATTTGGAGATTTTTGTGAACTTTTGGATGAAATACCGCCAGGACATCGTGTTGATCGGGCTGTTCTTTATTCTGGGGGTGCAACTATGAGTGACCTCTTTAATCTGCTAGGCGCGGTGTCAGCGGCGCTCTATGGCCACGATGCCCCGAAGATGTACTGCGTTCACTGCGATGACGACACTATCCACGACGACCAAGAGTTTGATGCGGGGACCCGCGATCAACCGGGGCAACCTGGGGGCTACGTCTGTCGTGAATGCGACGGTTTTGAGCCGCATATGACGCAGGCCGAGTATGAGGCTGACCGTGCAGGAGTCTGATCGTCACGCGGAGATGCGCAAGCAGTGCAACGAGTTCCACGCCAAGCACCCAGAAGTGTGGGACCTGTTTGTGAAGTTTTCTTTCAAGATGATTGAACGAGGCTTTACGCACTATTCCGTGGCAGCAGTTTGGGAGCGCATACGCTGGGAGAAAGACGCAGGGGGCGATGGTCAGTCAGAGTTCAAGCTCAACAACAACCACAAGGCGTTTTATGTAAGACGCTTTCACCGCCAGTACCCGCAGCACGATGGTTTTTTCAGAACACGCGAACAAACAACCAAAGGCAAACAGCCAACGGGCTTGCCAGAACTCACACCAAGTTTTTTTGAGGGCAAATATGGAACATAACAATTTAGCGACGGCTTTAGCCGCAGCACAATCAGAGATGGGTCACGCGGCACTAGACAGCGAAAACCCTTATTTTAAATCGAAGTACAGCAGTCTAACGGCTGTGATTGACGCTGTTAAACCTTTGGCGAAGCATGGCATCGCGTACATTCAGCACTCGCGCCCAGTGAATAACGGCGTGGGCATCGAGACTGTCTTTTACGGTTACAGCGAAGCCATCGGCACCGGCATTGTCGCAGTGCCCGTTGCTAAGCCAGACGCGCATTCCATTGGCGCTGCGATTACCTACGCAAAACGCTATAGCCTTGCCATGGCGTGCGGGATTTCTGCGGACGAGGACGATGACGGCAACGCCGTGTCAGCTAAACCGAAAAAGCGCGGGCAAAGCGTCGTCGACACGGTGATCGAACAAGAAGGGCTAACCGGGGATCAGAAAAAGATGCGTCAACACGCTGCTGCGATTGAGGCCATAACTGACGACAGTGAGTTGCTGGAGGCCTATATCGAATTGAAAGACGGCGATGCAGATTACGCGACGATGCTCTGGAAGTTCATCGCGGCACCCGTTCGGAAGCGAATGCGCGCTTTACTCGCTGAGCACAATGAGATGCAAAAGGCGGCGACTGCATGAATTGGGTAACTAAATCGAAGGCGTCGGATCTAACAGGTTTGACGCCTAACCAAATCAGAAGCAAGATTCAGCGAGGGTTGTGGATCAGGGGCACGCACTACGTTGTGAGAGATCGAACGACCTTTTTGAACGTGCAGGAGATAGAAAAGTGGATCTGCCAAGAAACATTACCCTACACCGGGGTAAGCTCAGAATCGCCATCACCCACAAGAAAACGCGTTACCGTCAGACAACCGATTTTCGAGCCACTAAAAGTGGTATAGAGGCAGCAATTAAGCAACGGGATGCGCTATACGAGCGCGTTCGATTTGGAGCTAAGCCCCAAGACTCAGAAGCAGGCGAAAACCTATTTTACGACGCAGCAGCCAAGTTCCTGCAAAAACAAAAAACCCTGGGGCGACAAGGTTCAACTCTTGAGGGCTACCAAAGCACGCTGAACAAGTTTTGGCACCCACTGAACGGCAAGCTGATACAACACATCACGCGAAATGATTTGATCGACCTAGACGAGTCGATTCAGTGGTCAAACAGCCGTACTCACAAAAATGCACTCACCGCACTGCGCGGCGTGTTTCGATACGCAATGTCGCGAGGCTGGATTGCAGACGATCCGACTACTGCGCTAAAAAATCCCAAGGTTCAAGCCACAGACCCAGACCCTTATACGCAGGATGAGGTGAGCCGATTGTTAAAGGTCACCGACCAGGGCAGGTTCGCCGATTACTTTCGATTAGCGTTCGGAACAGGGGCGCGGACAGGAGAATTGTTGGCCCTTACCTGGGCAGATTGGAATGGTGAGAGTCTATGGATTAACAAATCAGTTGTCCGTAATAAATTGCAGCAACGGACAAAAACAGGTAAGCCCCGGCGCGTCGTTTTAAGCCGTGACTTGACGCGACATCTGCAAGGCATGGCTCGCCCAATTAACGGCGGCAGCATCGTGTCTATTACTGGGGAAACGATTACAAACGCGAAACCAATTGTTGCTGCATTTAGAAAAGCACACGATGATGCGCAAGTGCGCTGGCGCAGTGGACCCTACCCTTGGCGGCACACCTATATTAGTTCAATGTTGTCGATTGGGGTTGACCCTTTTCTAGTAGCCAGCAACGTAGGAGATCGCGTCGACACGATCCTTACTTACTACGCCAAATACCTGCCGATTCGCAACGAAGTTGAGATTATGCACGACGCCTGGGACCGCCTAGAAAAACGCTAAGTGGGGGCAGATTGGGGGCAGATCCCTGATTGAGATAGCCTGCCAGTGCGCGACCAAAAACCTAAGTTATTGATTTTGTTATTAGTATAAAAGCACTGACAAACACCTACATACATTAGTTCCGTCTACGAAACCGGGGATTACAGGTTCGAATCCTGTCGGGTGCGCCATATATTTCAATGACTTAGCTTACATTTCTACAATAGAAATTAGGCGGCGGGGGCAGATTGGGGGCAGATTCCCGTCAGTAACTCCAAATTGTTGGGTTGGTTTTGTCGTCGCAAGCGTCTAAATGGATGAATCTGTGCGCACCCTTTTGGTTGACGCCGATACGTTTGACTCCCGCAGCCAGAGCAAGCTCAATTACCTTTAGCGCCCTCTCGCCACTCACGGCAATGTCGATGGCTTTCCCGGTTGCGTGCGCTCCTGGGCCGCCTTTCTTTTTGGCCTCAATAGGGTGTTCAGGGCAGCGATAGCCACTAGATACAGGAAAAGCAAAGCCTGCATCTTCTCGGAGTTGTGAAACCAGTTGCAGAAATTCTGGATCAAAGTTACGCGCTCCACAGTGCTGGCACTCCAGTTCCTCCTCAGTGAAATATCTCACTTGCTCACGCCCTTCACACGCTCAAAACTCCTACCGCCAGACAACCCCAAAAGGCCGAGTAGCAGTGGCATCATTACGCCTGCATCAGCTTGCGGAATTGCCACTCCAAACCCAGCAGCAATGGGTGCAATAAGAAAGTTAACCATTAGCCCTAGAACGCATGTATAGCCCGCCAGTGGCCTCCAACTAGATTGGAACCAGTTACCCTTAGCCTCGGCCTTATTTATCTCTAGTTGCCCCTGTAGCTGCTCCTGCATATGGCGGTCAGCCATTGTGGACAACTCAAAGGCAATGCGATTCTTCTCGTCTGCGTCAGGGATAACTTTGTCAAGTAGCTGCGTTGCCGGGCCTAGCAGCGATCCCAAAATACTCATCTGTACCTCACCGATTGGCGAACTTGCATTGACTCAACTCGTTGCCGAAAGTGCAGCGCCCAGCAAAACAGCGTGTACGACAACCGATAAAGCCAATGCGACAACCAGACGAGCGTTTCCATGGCGATATTCTGTATGGATTTCCCGCGCAAGGCGGCTATAGGCTGCAAAAAACTTTCTCTCATGGTCGTTCATTCTTCCGTTCTTGTCGGATCTCTGAATTGGATTTTGGTGCCTGCGTCGGCTGTAGGGATTTCTCGCACTCGGCAATAAGACTCAAAGAAACGGTTGCGTCCAGCTAACGGGAAGTCGATTGACTGCGAGTTCAATGCGTCCGAAAACTCAAGGCAGCTAGTCAACTCACGGAAGTAGAACTCCTCCCCAGTTGGCCGCCCTCCCTCCAAAATAATCAAGACAAAGATCATCAGCGTCATGCGGTGACATCCAACATCTGATAACGAATTTTTACGATGGACGACATCACCTGGCCGTTCTTGTAGTGATAGAGCATTTCGCTGTATCTAGTCGTGGCCTGCACAGTCTCATTTAATTGCCGCGAAATTTGGTCTAGGCGCTCGATGCGGTGCAGCTTGTCTTTAATAACGATGGGCGATGGTGCATTGACGCTGTTTGGAAACATCGTTGCTTCCATTTACAGCCTCCGTTTTTGCTTCACAGCCTGTCGCACGACTGCCGACCTCGCTTGTAGGGTCCAGCTTAGTAACTCAATCCGTCGATTTACGGCCCCTGCCAAGTATCGGTGCATCGTGTTCTGCACATAGATCATCTGGCCATACCCGCACTTCTGCTGTGCGTCGGTTAGCCATTTGATTGCATGATCTCGGCGTGATTGGCCGTAGAGGGTGCGAAGCATCTCCCATCTGCGCAGGTCGCAGTCGAGAGAAGGGTCAAGCCAGGGGAATGGGTCTACTGCTGGTTTTTGAGCATCGTTTGAATTAAGAGATTCAAGCTCGCGTCCGTTTTCGCTAGAGCGTCTGAGTTCGTTTTCAGCGCGTCGACCACTGAGACTATTTGAGCCTGATTGACTTTGCTCAGTTCTCCGTTTGCTACTATCTTCTCTGCTTGCTTTTTTACCGCAGCCTCAATCTTTTCGACTTCCTGCGCAGTAGCTTCTGCTCTTGCTTCGCTGGCTCCGTACACCGTGAGTCCGCTGCCCAACGCGAATAACAGCGGCAATGACCATGTGGGCAAATTAATACTGCTTGATTCACTCATTCCTTTACTCCTTAAATAAATTGCAGGCATAAAAAAACCGCCCGGAGGCGGTTTATGTTTTTGTTCACAGAACCTAGCTAGTAACTAAGAAACTGAGGAACCAAAATGCTTGCGATGATTAAAACAATGATCCCCCAGAGTTTTGCATTCGTTTGCAAAAGCATTTTCTCTAGGCGATCAAAACGGTCTGAACCTTGTTGCAGCTTTTCCTCGATGCGCTGATACCTCAGTTCACAAATTTCCTCATGGGTTGCCTGGCGGTGAGCAACCTCGTCGGCCTTATCCAAACCCCATACCTCGGCCATTTTGAGGTAGCACATGCGTCAAGACGCTTCTGCCTCGTCTTCTGCTGGGGTAACGGCCTCGACGATTGCGTTGGTGTAGCCTTGCAGTACCAACTGACGCTCATTTATCTGCATCTGCAGGTTAGCGATTTCTTGGCGAAGCTGCGCCACTCGCGCAACGTGCTGCTGACTTTCTAAGGGCAAATCGTGCAGCTTGTGCTCGGTTTCGTTAATTGTGATTACCGGGCTTTCGTTTGCTACTTGTTCCACTACCAAGGTACTCCTGCTGCGCTTACTGGGTTCTTGCTAAGTTCAATCTGACTAGCCACTGATGCTTCGTATGCAGTCACCTGTTCTTCACCAATGGCTGCTTTAGCCCATGCAATAGCATCTGCTTCGCTAATGTCTGCGTAAGCTGTAAAGCTGTCAGCATCTGGCGCTTCTAGCCCCACAGTGCCGTAGCAGCGGCCTGAGTGGACTACAGCGTCATCGCCTTCGCCTACTGTCTGACTGTCTACTACCTGCCAGTGCAGTATGTTGACCACCCCCTCTAAGCCACTATCTGAGTCGTTTAGGGTTCTTTCCATGCTTGATACTTGCCATTGCATTAAGGTGTTTCCTCCTGCTGTGCTGCTTTATGTGCAGCGATTGCTGCGTCGGTGTGTACTGCGTCACAGATGGCCTTCACCTCTGCGCTTGCGCCTGACCAATCATCCGCTGGGCTGACAACGTGACGGTGGAAGGAGCGGTTCAGTTCCGTACCGTCTTCGGTGATGATGGTTGCTGTGCGCACCTGCACCATCTTCCAATCACCTGCGTCTACCACTTCAATTTTGTCTTCTTTAATTAATTTTTCTAATGCCATTATTTTTCTCCGTTAGTCCGTGCCTAGCTCCACTAGGCATAAATTATTGTGCTGTGCGATAGGCAAGATTGAAGCCTATTGTCGAATCTGAATCGAATTTGTTAGCAATGTTGGCAACAGCGGCTGTTGTGCCTCCATTTTCTCTGACAAGTATGGTGCACGCGCCGCCATCAATAGAGGCTTCAGCGTTAATAGCCCCCACGATGTCACTAGCTGTGTTATATAAATTTACGGTAGCAGGAGCTAATTCAGCAGTTTCGCTAAGGTCGTGAAGCGTAAAGGGCATTCCTGTAAGACGAAATTCTCCAGATGGGCTGCTAACAGAATCAACATTTACTCTCCCCGACACAACGACCAAGTTGCCTATTTTTGTGTAGGTCGCAAGGTTGGTGCTGCTTTCAAGAGTGATGCTACCGCTTCCACAACTTACAGCTACAGTGAATGTCCCTGTTTCATAGTCATCTAGCTCATTCGACCCTCCGTCGAAGTATATGCCGCCTGATAGGTGCAGGTCTTTGAAGCGGGTTCCTATAGCGCCCAAATCTACAGCGTTATCAGTCGCCGCGCCTGAGTCTCTAGGCTCAATTGAAGAGCCATAAAAGGTTAGACCTACTTTGCCAGCGGCAGCACTTCCTTCAATGTACATACTGCCGCTAGCAGCACCAATCGACCCTACGGTTGAATCGTCTTTGCGAAATTCAACAATGTCACCGTCAGAACTTGTGCGGTTAAATCTGGCTGTTTCGTCGCCTGATACTGTTGCTGCTATTTTTCCATTTGAGGCAACTTGGAATCCGACTGTATTACTGCCGATAGCACTTTTCGCCACAAGCAAATTGCCGCTGCTGTCGATGCGCATGGCTTCGGTTGGATTAGTGTTACTTGCCCCACCACTGTTTGTGTAGAAACTTAACGCTGTTTTGAATCCAGCATCGCCGCCGCCCGACGATGAGGATTTTGACTCCATTAAGGTATAAATCCCCGCATAGTTTCTGACAGCGTTACCGTAATCTCTGCCGATAAAATCAATACCAAAACCAAAGCCTTCGTATGGATTAGCTACGGTAGTGCCGCCATCCAGAGTTGCATTGGAAACGATAGTGTTTCTTGTCGAACTGTTCCCAGCGACGTGTAACTTGTTGCTGGGGCTAGTCCCGATGCCCACGGAGCCGCTGAATGTGGCGTTGCTGTTTGATTTCAGCCTTAAAACTTCCGCTGAGGATGTGCCACCGTCGCGACCTCTGAAAACCAAGTCGCCGTTAAACGCGCTCTGGAACTCATTTGCAATCATCCAGCCAGCGGCTTGACTTTCTCTAGTTTCTAATTTGATCGCTGAATAGGTGGCTGAATTGTTGGCGTTAATCAGTGTCAAGGCAGTGTTGTCATCAGCGGTCTGGTTGAACTGACCTGTAGGAATTGAACCTGTCCCGCTGGTGTAGGAGTGAAGTTTAGCTTGGGGTGAGCTAGTGCCCACTCCAACCGCTCCATCGCCGCGAACCTTGAAATAGGTCGCTGAGTTGTCGTGGTTTCTAACACTGAACGACTCATCGCTTGAGTTGCTACCAGCGCGAACCCACAACCCGTAATTTCTACCGTCAGTTGCCTCATTGTTGCGAACGGTTAAAGCATAGGCATCGTCTGCAACACCGTCTGCTGGGTCAATTGTTACTGCGCCGCTACTGGTCAAACCATCAGCAGTCACGCTGCCGGTAACGTCGATGCCTGTGGAGGTTGTGGCTAGTTTTTCTGAACCAGCGTGATGCAAAGTCGCAACATCCCCAACACCTTTAATTAGGTTATTGCCGCTTGCGTTTTCTACGCGAAAATCACCAACTTTTATTTTTATTGAGCCAGTGCCAGCATCTTCAATGTAGCTATGGTTGCCATCATGATAAATCTGTAGGTCAGAGCCAGCGCCAAAGATGGCCTTAGCGTTGTCTGCAAAAGACACATTGCCGGTAAACGAACCAGTGGTAAAACTACCCGCCGCAGCCGTTGCGCCACCAATGACTGTGTTATCAATGGTGCCGCCATCTATGTCAGGCGTGTTGATGTCTGGGCTTGTCAGCGTCTTATTGGTGAGCGTCTGTGAGCCAGTAAGCGTTGCTACTGTTGAGTCAATGTCTAACGTCACGCTAGTACCCGACGCAGTTGAGTCAATGCCTGTGCCGCCCAGTATGCCCAGAGATTCGCTATCGAGATCAATGTCGATGCTTGTGCTGCCGTCGGTAACGTCTAAATCCTGCGCTGTAACCTGACTGTCAACATAAGTCTTTATCGCCTTGGCTGACGCAAGGGTTGTATCTGTTGCAGCGACGCTCGTCAGGTCTGTGTCGAGCACGCCAGATTTAAGATTATCGACTTCGATGTTTGAAAGAGTATTGTTGTCAACATCAATGGTTTTGTTGGTAAGGGCTTGCGAGCCTGTCAAAGTGGCTACAGTGGAATCAATGTTGAATGTGACAGTCTGACCCGAGCCAACCGTGTCGATGCCAGTGCCGCCAGTTAGGGTAAATGTCTGCGAGTCTAGGTCGACGCTTAGTGCCCCGCCGCTATCGGCTTGGAAATCTAAATCCTCTGCAGTGATTTGCGCATCAACGTAAGCCTTGATGCTCTGTTGCGTTGCAAGTTGCGTGTCACTGTCTGACGCCATGTTGTCCTCATCGAGAACGGCAGTGCCAGATACGCTGGTGTTTAAGACCGGGCTGGTCAGGGTTTTGTTTGTTAGCGTCTGTGAGCCAGCGAGGGTTGCAACGGTACTGTCTATGTCAAACGTTACTGTTTGCCCAGAGCCAGACGTATCGATGCCAGTGCCACCAGTAAGCGTAAAGGTTTGTGAGTCAAGGTCGACACTAAGCGCGCCACCAGAATCCGCTTGGAAGTCGAGATCCTGGGCCGTGACCTGGCTATCAACGTAGGCCTTAATTGACTGCTGCGTTGCAAGTTTGGTCGCTGAGTCGGACGCCATATCGTCCTCATCCTTGATGCCCGTTACAGTAGCGCCATCAGAAGCAATGTTTAGGCTGGTGTTCGCCACAAGGGTTGTGCCGGTCACGGCCGCGGCAGTGCTGCCCCCAATAACAGTGCCATCAATGGTGCCTGCATCTATGTCCGCAGTATCAGCCACCAACGAGTCAATGTTGGCGGTGCCGTCGATAAATAAGTCCTGCCACTCAGAACCCACCGCACCCAGGTCGTGCGTTCCGTCTGCACTTGGAATGAGGTCGCTGGCAACGTCGGCGGTGATCGTGACCGTATCGCTTGCGGCGTCACCAATCGTTGTATTGCCATTGAGCGCAGTCGTGCCGGTGACAGTGAGGCTGGTCAGGGTTAGGTTTTCGGGATCATCTGCCCCGGCCATCTGGAAGTTGGTGCCGTCATAAATGATTGCGTAGATGCCGCCGCTTGTGATCTCACCTGCAGCTAGGGCGTCGCCTGATGGTTTTACAATGCTCTTAGCACCTAAACTGCCAACATCGATGGTAACCGCGCCAGTGTTCGTAAAGCTGGCTTTTATCATATAAGCGTCGCCAGCGGTGTATGCGGCAACAGTTCGATTAGGTGTAAGCAGGTAAGCGTTGCTCGACCCAGTGGTTGTTAGCGTGCCGTTAGAGTCTGCAAAGTGCCGGGCAATCATGCCTTCTAAGGCGCGTGCTGCGTTGTTTACATCGCTGTACGCCATATTCTCGGGGAACCCTGCATTTGCAGCGGTGCCGGTGTTGTTGGCGTCTGTCGTGCTTAAATCTTTAATCTCTGCCATGGTTATTCTACTTCTGCCGTAATTCCATAAATTGAGAATGTGAGCGCATTGCCGGTGTCTGTTTGGACGGCTAACGCCCCGCCTGCGCGCATCTGGATGCCTGCGCCTGGGTTGCACTGGAATTCGGTGGTGGTGTTTGCTGCGACACTCACGCCATAGAAAAGTGCGGTTGTTTGGTCATAGGTCGTGCCGTCATCGTCGTGATACAACGAGAACGCTGCGGCAGACCCGGTTGTGTTAGATATAAATACCCGCGTGACCTCGGTGGGTATCGTCGCTGTAAAAACAGCGGACGCGCTGGTGCCGCTCGGCCTCACCTGGGCAAGCTGTGAACCTTGTGCGCTCATGGTTAGTTGTTACGGCCTACTAACAGGCCGCTTTGTATGCCTACTGCTGCGGGAACTGCTGCTGACTCTATGCCTAACAGTCCCGGCGCTGCGCTTGGTTGCGCCGTCATAGGTAGATTTTCATTCAACATTGTAATGACCCGCTGACGCTCAATCGGCGTGCCATTCAACAAAATATCTGCGATCTGTGATTTAACCGCATCGCTTTGTCGCATAAGTCTTGCGGTTGCCGTCTTCGTCAGCTTGTCGCTAACACCGCGCAAGGCGCGCATAAGCATATTGCCCGGCTGACCAGTTGCAACATCTGCCACAACGTCGCTGCTTATCTCTGCTGCAATGTTTGCTCTTTCTTTTGCAGAACTACGCCGAATCGTTGCAGAGTTTTGTATAAGTTGAACGAACGTATCAAACATATCGTCTTCGTCATCGAATGCTTTGCGTATCTCGTCGTATGCGTTCGGCTGGTCTGGGAACAACTCTTTTACTCGCTTGACGAAGTTTGGAGCGTCTAATTCTTTACCCACCCTTTGAGTCGTTGCCCTGTTACCAATCCGATCACTAATTGCTCGCGCGGCACCTAACCTAAACATTTCACGCTCAGTGTCAGTTTCAAAATCACGCATCGTGAATTGGATTTCTTCGGGATCTTTCCGCATGAACTTGCGGCCTGCCTCAAGTGCTGCGTCGTTACCGGCTGGGCCTGCGTACGCATCTCTTGCTCGCTTGTACAGCCCGCCTGATTGGTCATCTAAGACTTTTTTCAAATCGTTGTTGAGCATATTAAACGCTCTCGCAGTTGGGCCATCTCCGTTTTTAATTGCCGCAGCAATTAAAGAATCAAGGTGCTGTTTGGCACCATCTAAAACGGTTGCGTTTATTACTGGCTCGTCGCCCTTTCCTGCTACCAATTCTGGCTTGTCGCCTTTTCCAGGTACTTTGAGTTCTCCAGACGCATACATCAGCCTGCGCCCACGATCTAATATGTTTGCGTTCCCAGCTTTTGCCGCGTCCAATCGGTCAATGACGTCTTCAAGCGCAGGCGTCATCTCCAACTCAATACGCCTAAATTGTTCGTATAACGGCGCAGAATCAGCCTTCATTTTCTGTTCTAGCTCGTCTTTTGTCTTATAAAACGCGCTTGGATTGCCCATTAAGTCAGACAACATCTCGTCGACCCGCGCAGGGGCTTCATCTTTTCTACCCCGAATCACTCGGTTTACTTTTGTTGCAGCAGGGCCACCACCTACAACAATGCCCTCGCCCAATTCTTTGATCGTACCGCCGGGCGCCCCGACATCTAGCAAACTTGCCCCCGGTGGCATCGTTGACAATCGTTCTGACGCCATCGCAGGCGTCAATTCTTCGTCGTCCATTGCTCGCGTCACGGCGCGTCTAGCCTGCCGTCCATATTCAGCCGTAGGAGCCTGACCAAGTAGCGATCTAGCTTGCGTTGCCAACTGCTGCCGTTGTGTCGGCGTTAAAAACGTCGCTGCATTCAACCCGCCACCGAAAGCGGCCCCAAATACGGCGTCTGTGCCGATCTCTGGGTCGCTTAAAGGTCTTTCTGACGCACCAACCCCAGCGATGCCGCCTGCCCCTGCACCCGTCGTAGCCGCTTGTGTGCGCGTCATTGGCTCAACCAACCGAGGCGCTACTTTTGGCGCAAATTGCTGCACCTGTTGCGGCAGCATACGATTGGCTTGCCCCATTAATTGACGTCCTGCGCCAAGCGCAGCACTGCCTGACAACAGCCCGCCCCCTATTTCCAATCCCGCCCTTGCCACCGGGTTTAAGTCGCGAAGGCTTTGCCGACTCGCATCGCGATAGCTTGTATACCTGTCGCCAAAAGATTCATTAGAACCCATTGATCCAAGAGCGCCTAACAATCCGGTGATTTCATCACCAAATCCAAACGTAATGCCTTGGTTTATAGCCGTAGCAATATCGCCAGCACGCTGCAATAAGCCAGAGGGACGACTTTGTGACTGCGTTGTTTTTTGCGAATCAGAACGCCTTTCCATTTCGGCAAGAATTGCCGCATACCGCTCTGGGTCTGGATCTGGGCCGCTAGGAGCACGCTTAGCTGCAACTCTTCGCAGTTGCGCATCGGTTGCGCCTCGCAGCTTGTCTAAATCACTAGAAGTCAAAGCCATCGTCGCCCTCCTCTGATGACCCCTCTGTGCCAGCATCAACATACTCAGCCTTCAAACCAGCGCGCATCCGTAATTTATCAACACCAACTTTAAGGGCGCGTTCAAGTTCGTCTAAACTTTCTCTAAAACCAGCCTCAGTTTGAGAGGTAGCTAGGCTTTGTAATGCCGCTTCTGCTTTGGCCCCCTCAACTTCTGTAATCGTTCCAGAACCCTTCAACGCTTCAATTGCTTGCAAGAAGTTTCGTCCACGCAGGCCGTTTAACTTTTCTATAAAGTTCCTGCCTTCGGTGTTTGCAAATGATTCGACAAAATAGTTTCCGACGGCATCCTCTAAACCAGGATGCACGCGCAGTTGGTTAATGACTCGCACTGCTTCGCGTAGATCAACTTGCGCAATCGGTAAATCTCTCATTGCCGCGCCTTTGGCCTTCATGTCTTCGAGCACCACGATCATTTTGTTGTTTTGCATTCCCTCTTTCATTTTCAAAGCAAGCTGCTTATCAAAATAATTATCTAGGCTTCCACCGCCAGGCACTTCGATCTCTCCCGTTAGCGGATTTACTGCGAGTTGCATGCCCGCGAAGGTTGTTGTTGGGTCTGCTCTTTTCACGCGCATAAAGGCCCGCTGTTGCTCTGGGGTCAATTTGCTGAAGTATTCATACTCTTTGACCGCCGACGGGTCACTTCCTGACGATGTTCCAAACTGCTTGCCTAACAACCCCTCAATCAATGCGGCAGAACCCGCTTGCGGATTAGATAACAAGGCTCCTGCAATTGGGTTTTGTGTTGGTGGTGTGGGCGGCCCCATCATCTGCATTTCCATACCAGGCGTTACTTGGCTCGGCACAGGCTGTGCTGCCATGTTGCCAGGCACGTTGGGAAACAAACGCTTTACGTTTTCTTCGTATAGCTTTTGTTGCATCTTTGCGCGACGCGCTTGCTCCGCGAGCAATTGTCGGCGGGTAGCCTCATCACGCGCCGTCTGCGCGCCCTGTAAGCCCTGCATCACTGCAGTCGCGTAGGGAATGCGGTTGTCTTGTCCTTTTGCAAGCAAGCCCATGCCGACTTGAAATAAAGGATCGCCCAGCAAACCTGCAGAACCACCGCCTGCAAAAAGCCGTGACGCCAGTGTTGGTTTTTTATCTGCCATTGCTGCCCCCTACCCTAACAAGCCAAGTAATGCGCCTAGCCCGGTGCCGACATAACCGGCTGTTGGTCCTGCGTCATCGCCTTGGAATGAGTTAAACAAGCTGCCAAGCGTTGCAGCGGAACCCAGAGTGCTTGCAAGGCCACTGGTGGGGATCGTTTGTTGCGTCGGGAAGCTGCCAGAAATGTTGCGCAGGTAGTTCTGCAAATTCATTTCTGGGCGCGTCTGGTAGTAGTTGAAGCGGTTGATCTCGTCGCCGAGTATTTCACGCGCCTTGCCTTCCACTGCGCTACCCACCTGCAATTGATCCATAATCGGTTGCCGGGCAAGCTGTGAGTACATGGGTAACATTTGGCCTGCTTGCATCTGACGAGCGCGTTCTTGCTGGAAGTTCTGCCCGTAGAGATTGGTCTGCAGTTTGGCTAATGAGTCAGCCAGTTTGCCTGCCGCGTTCGTTGCAATCTGCCCCTGTATCTGAGAGCCAGAGCCTCCCGCACTGCCAAATTGCGCAGAAAGTGCAGGCAATACTTGGTTAGTAAACGTGTCTGTAATTTCGCCTGCAGCTTGATTATACGTGTCTGTCAGATAGGGATTAGTGGTTGGCGCTAAGTAGTTGCCCTGCACCGTGTCATCAAGCAGCGTGCCAAGGTTAGTCGTCTGCGACGGCGTACCCTGCTGCTCAAGCATCTGCAGGCCAAGCTCAGTTTGGTTCGCGAACGGCGTATAGGTGGCATCTGGGTAAAACTCAGGACCCCCTGATTGGTATAGCTGGGACGCGCCCGCTAAGCCGGTTTTCACATACGGTTCAATGTAACTGGCGAGGTTTGTAGACACCTCATTACCGTCGTCTTTTCCAAAAAAATCAGACATCACAACGCCTTTCGTAAAACAATGTATTCAAGTTTCGCGCCCAGGGGTTTGCATACTCGCTCCCACCCTTTGCGCCCGTTTGTTTCGATAAATTTGCAATCGTTATCACGACCAAACTGCTCAACGACCTCAACAAAGTCAGCGAGCCACTCGTCCATGCCATCGCCGCCCAAGTAAGTCACTTTGATGGCTCTGTGCAGCGGGTACTCCATGATTGCGGTGATTGCCGCCGCGCTGCCGTTGTTGATTAGCCACAACTGATTTTTACCGTCCGCAATCTTTTGCTTTAGATCGTCTAACGAGTAGCCGGTTTCGGTTACGTTGTTCGCGCGATCAATTTGCTTACTTGCCAGAGGCCAGAAAATCCCAAGCTGACTTGGGCACACACCTACTACTTTCGTCATGCGGCATACGTCGGCGGCACTGCCGGTCCACCCGGCACTGGGTCAGGGCCTAAGTCTGCTCTGTTGAACATTGAGTCCTGATATTCGGGCATGTAGTTCATAAAACCCGGTATGCGTCTGCCGCTGCTGTACTGGTAGTACCCGACATCGCCCAGCACTTCTGCTAAACGCGGCGCGACTTGGTTATAGATGTCGTAAGGCAAAAAGCCTGGGTCCTGTCCGATCCCCGCTTTTGCTTGCACCTTGCCGGTCACGTACTGCGCAAACATCGATTGCTGCTGCGGGTTTAACGTTGGGAACTGCGACGCTACCTGCGCGCCGTATTGTTCACTGGCCTGCCGCTGTAGCTGCGGATACGTGTCTAACGTGCCGCTCAGACGCTGAGCCTGCCCCATGTAACCGCCATACAATTGCTGGTTTGCAATCGGCACAGGGCGGGTGAATGTGTTGGGCTGCGTTGTGCCGCCTTCGCCAGGCTGTGTTCCTATGTTTGCGCTACCAGAACCAGTGCCCGTATCGTCGTCGATCGACACGTAATCGGTAATCGCTACAGGGTCCCTCAAGCCGCCACCCGTACCGCCGCCACCGACGCCACTGCCTTCACCTGTGCCTGATCCGGTACCTGCCCCCGCTCCTGCACCTGTTCCTGCGCCCGTTCCTGCGCCTGTTCCTCCCCCAGTACGGTCTACACCACCAGCGGCAGCCAAATCTGCTGCGTACTCGTCGCCGGTCATCGGCTCGCCCGGCTCACCCGGTGCAAAGAATCTGTTGTACACCGACGTCGCGATATCTGTGATCGTATCGGTAATTGACGTCACTGCCGCTATTGTGTCGGCTGTTGAATCAGCAATAGCAGATACAACGGGCACATTCATTTCGCCTAACACTTCCAGAATGTCTTTTAGGCTTTTTTTCTGGCCGTCAGTAAGCGTTGTAATGCCTTTTGTGATGTCCTCAAAAAACGGCTTTAACGCCTCTGCAATAGGCTCTGGCAAGCCATCTAGGTATTCGCCGATCTCAGTCAGTGAGTTAACAATCGACTCATCGCCATCGGTGATCGCCTTCGTAATATCTTCCGATGACACGCCTAATGCCTCCGCAAGCTCATCTATTGCCTCTTGCGTTGCCTCTGACGTTTCAGTTACTAACTCTTGGGTGTCTTCGGCAGCACCTTCTACGGTTTCTTGCGTTGTTTCTGCCGTGTCAGTGATTGATTCGCTGATATCGTCAAGGTCACCCTCTAGGCCGCCAATCGCCTCAACCACGCTCTCATCAATTGCCAAGATACCTTCGTCAAGTAGGTCTTGAATATCAGCCTGGCCCGTATCAATGAGCGTTGTAATGTCCTCAATCGCCTCGTCTGCATCCTCGGCAATCTCTAAAATGCCATCGTCAATCAGTGTCTCAATGTCGACCTGCCCAGCGTCTATCGCGTCCTGCATGTCATCGATTGCAGTTTCTAAGGTGCCCTCAATGCCCTCCGCAGTCTCAGTGATTGTTGTCGCTGCGTCAGTGACGTCTGTAGCTGCGTCGGTGATGTCGGACGTTGCTGTGTCCAAGTCACCGATAACAGTCTCAAGACTGTCAGCAATGTCTGTATTGACGTCTGCAAAGCCGTCTGCAACTAATTCCGCAAGGGTTGTGTTTCCTTCCGCGATGTCTTCGGCGATGTCCTCAAAACTTTCGCCAAGGCTTTCGTCTAGGTCGATGAATCCGTTGTCGATCAGGTCATCCAAATCGACTAAGCCTTCGTCAAGCGCGTCTTGCATTGTCTCGATGTCGTCTGCAAGACCCTCAGAGGTCGTCGTGATTAGTTCTTGAGTCTCGTCAGACTCAGATTCAACGACTTCCCGCGTGTCCGCTGCCTCCGACGAAACTAAATCCTGCGTCGCAGTAACCTCTAAAAAGCCATTATTTATAAGCTCGCTCAGGTCTGTGTTGCCGCTTTCGATGGCTGTTTGCAGAGCATCAACCGACGTCGTGACGTCATCGTTTATTTTGATGATGCCCGCATTCACGAGGTCCTCAATGGTCGTGGTGCCATTTTCTATGGCTGTCGCAATGTCTGCGTAATTGTCAGCCGCAGTTGTGTCGGTAGTCGTGTCTGTTGTTGTGTCCGTACTTGTATCAGTCGTTGTGTCAACTACAACGTCATCAGTGGGATCGTCTGGCACAGTCGCGTCGTCAACGATTACCGTCGTGTTGTCTGCAACGTTGGCGTCCGTTCCTTCGTCGCTGTCGTCAGCCGTGTCGTCGGTATCTGCTATGTCGTCTGTGTCATCAAACAAATCCAAGTCAATGTCTAACTCCCAATCGTCTGGGTCGACATTCGTAAGATCATCAGTGGTTTCGGTTGGGTCCGTTAGTGGCGCTAGGTCGCTGTCGGGAGTTGCTTCAGGCGCGTCGGGCTTTTCTGCCATATCCTCGCCAGGCGCATCGGCAAGGGCTTGCATCGCCTCAATTGCGGCTGTGATTTCTGGCGTAACCTCAACTGTCCCTGCCGCCGTCACGTTACCCATGATGCGGTTGTAGGCTTCAATGTCCTCAATACGCAACTGACTTAATTCGCCAAGGATCGCACTGATTGGAATAAACGTGCCTTGGCCCGCTCCAATGCTACCTGTATAGACCGTGCCTGCGCCCGGAATGACACCGGGGTCGATGGGGCCAGTGCTGCCGCCGCCTGTCGGGACGGTTGGCCCGCCCACGTTCGGGTTGATGGTTGGGTCAACTGTCGGTCCGCTTACAGGGACAGTACCGCCTGTACCGCCTGTCAGGTCTGGCGCTGTCCCGGCACCGGGCGGCACGTAATCGTCGGGCACTGGTGGGCCTTGAACCTCTCCCTGATCGCCCACGACGGGCACCACATTTGGGTCGCTACCGGGGATAACGAGCGTTTCAATTGGATTCGACGCTAGGTAATCCTCGATCTGAGCCTTTGTAGCTGGGTCGACGTCCGCTTCATCTAGTTGACCGGGGTTCTGCCCAAAATACTCGAGCAGTTCCTCATAGCTCATCTCGTCATACGGATTATCGTTTTCGTCTTCGTTTTCGGTTTCGTCGCCGCTACCTGGCATAACTACCTCTTTCCACCTAACGTGACGTCTATATCGACACCAAATGCGTCGCTGAACTCGCCCGTCGTATTGACTCGTATGCGGTGATACCGCGCTTTCTTCCTAAAACTCATCTTGCCCAGCGTGTTTTGCGCTTGTGCTAGGCCATAACTGTAGTTTTCGTTTTGGTTTGTGCGCGTCCCGCTCTGTACGGTGACTGTCGCGCCTGATCCGTCGACCAGTGGCCTAACGCCTGTTAAAACCAGCGTGTTGCCGCTTGGGTCTGCGATCTCTTTTGTTTCTAGCTCGGCGTTGAGTGAGGCTCCGTTAAACGTGCCCATCTTATGATCTGTGCCAAACGCAGCCATAGATACTCGGCCACCTCTGAATGCCTCGGAGTCCACTGGGATCGAGTCGGTGTCGATGCCGTTGGGCAGTGGCGTGTCTAGTTGGTCGAGCGTGAAATCGGTTGTTAGGTATTCGCTGATAACTTCAGTATCGACTTGGCAATACGACCACTTATCTGCCGCCCAGTTGTAGATCAGTAAGTAATCGTTGTAGTTCAGCGTGCTGCTGCTTCTAAATGACCAAATGACCATGCGGTTACGGCGATCCACAACACCCCGCACAAAACGCACAGAGTTCTCATCAGCAGTCTCAAAAAACCAGCGGTCTATTTTCTCAGCGCCAATGGGTCGCGAGCCTTGGCCGGTAAACGCATAGAATCCGTCCTGCCCTAAGTAATAGATTGTTGAGCCAGACCAACACACGCTATCGGGCGCCGGTGTGCCTCGGCCTTCCTCGACCTCGTTTAACTTAAAAATCGTCGGTGGCCCTGAGTACGTCATAGTCCAAA
>Ga0208162_1000196_pt1 | contig 34558 bp, 20 predicted proteins | sample CB_VirMetaG_4_FD_184539 | JGI IMG/M metagenome (GOLD analysis project Ga0208162, IMG submission 184539) | Freshwater to marine saline gradient viral communities from Chesapeake Bay - CB_1508_1M Viral MetaG (SPAdes) (version 4) | ecosystem: Environmental > Aquatic > Marine > Coastal | place: USA... | reverse complement strand
TTGCCTTCTACTTCTAAACGATAAAGTTTACCTTCCCACATAACATCGGCAAAGAATGACTCTGATGCCTGTTCTGGTTGGGAACCTCCTACATTGAGAGTTCCGTTAAAATCACCGTTGATGGTGATGCTTTCTGAAAGAAATTGTTGAAAACTTTTCATTCTACCTTACCATTTAACTTTATTAGCCCAATATGCCGCAGACATTTTGCCCCTAGCAATATTTTTTGCATGTCTGTTTTTGAATCTCTTACGGCGAGATGCATACTCCTTAGATTCGCCTTTTTTCTTGGGTGATCCTTTTACACCTCTTTGTCCAAAACGAATGATTTTTTCTTTACCACCTTCACATGCTTTTACTACATGTGATTTTCCGGTTTTTGAATCACCAACTGCTTGTGCTTTTGGTGAATTGCACTTCATTTTGGATTTATCAATTGATTCTAAGAAAGTTTTAAAGGTTTTCATCAATTTGACCCCCTTTCTGATCTTCTCGATCTTTCTTTTTTTGCAAGTTCTGGATGTGCTTTTGCCCACTCAGGATTAATAGGACTCAATTTTTTTCTTTTAAATGGTTTGGGATTATCTACTTTTTTTGCAAGTTCTGGATTTGCTTTTCTCCACTTATCCATCGCAGATTTTTCTTTTTGTTGAGTAGAAACTCTTTCTACAGAAGAAGATTGTGATTTTGGTTGTGGTTTTTTATCAGTCTTTGATCCACCACCATGAAGTGCTACCGCAGTTGATAGTCCTGCTCCTGCAAGAGCACTTTTCCATCCTTCATCAACATTTGATGTTTGATTTACACCAGGTTTTTTTACCCTTCTCTTTGGATTATTTAAAGGATTTTTACTGTAATTTGCTCTGTGATCTTGGTCGGGATTACCTCTTTTTTTGTATGCACCCCCTCTAGTATCTTTTCTAGGATCTTCACCTCTCATCATCGCATCACGAATACCTGCCATTTTGAAAGATCGATTTCTTGAATCACTGCGATATTTTCCAGACAGTTCTTGAGGATCGGGGCCTTGTTTGTATGCATCATCGGCATGTTTTTTCTCCTTCCTCTTCATTTTTACATAATCTGCTTGCTTAAATCCCTCATTCTGCCATCCTTCATCAAGTTCGTCTCTCCAATTAGAGACTTCTTCCTTTTTAACTTTCACTTTCTTAGAATCTCCAGTTCTAAACTTACCAAATGGAGTTGGAAGTTCCTCTCCATATTCACCCTTACTTTTTTCAACTTTATCTTGGGAATCTACGTCACCATCGACATCATAGTCGATTCTCTTTGATGCTTTTTTGGAAAGTTTTTGAAGATTTCCACCACCAATATTTGCTTCCAAATCTGATTTAGTTGGAGTGTGCTTTGCTTCACCAAGTTCATTTTCCATTTCATATTCATTGCGAAGATATCCAACCCTTGGATTTGTCTTATATGGAGCAACATCAGCAGAGTAGGTTTTTCCACCAACATTACGACCTAAATTTTCTCTTCTCTTTTTCTCAAACTCATATTGCTTTTTAGGAGATCTCTTCTTCTTTGGAATTGGTAATCCAGTGATACCAATTTCAGTTTCATCTTTTGCTTCAGTTACTTCACTTTCCTTGACACAAGAACCTTTTGCTCCAGGAACAGCACCTTTCTTTCTCTTATATCCTTTCCAGCACTTTAGTTCATCAATAGATTCAACTTCTTCCTTCATTCTTTTTTCTTTTGTTTTTGCAAGAATTCTTTGCTTAGCATCATATGCTGGTTTGTTAGGACCATCTTGTGCCATCTGACCTTCTCTTCTAGCACTCAGTCTTGCAACTAATTCTGCTGGTGCTCTTCTGGTGTCAACCTCTTCCTTTTTAAATGAAGGTAAAGAAGTTCCTGCTTTACGTGCAGCAGCACTTCTTTCTCCTTCAGTAGATCCTCTTTGTGCTAATGCATCAATTTTTTTCTGCCTTTCTGCTTTTCTGACATCTGCTGATGTGTGCTTAATTTCAAATGATGCCTCAGTAACCAAAGGTTCTGCTTCAATAATATCAATGAACTCATACTCCATTGCCTTGAAGTCTTCTCTCCAGTTAGAGTAATCATAGTCATCTGACAGATGCTTTTTACCTTGCTTGAGCATCGCACCTGTTGCAGCACCTAATCCTGCACCAATCTGACTTGCTACAGACCCACCTTCTTTCTTTTTCTTCATAGCAGCTTTATGTCCTTGCCATGCAGAAAGTGCTCCTCTTGCTAAGGTATCTGCTACACCTTTTGCGAGAGTAGATTTAACTGGTTTCTTTTCGGGTTGCTTTTCTTTTGCAGTATCTAAAGCAGATTTTGTTGATTTCTTGGTAGAAAGACCTGCCTTTTCTCTAGCTGCAGCAATTCTAGTTTCTTTTGTCTCACCCTTTTTATACTTATATCTTTTTGCTGCTCTTTCTTCTTGAAGATCTACATCTTCGGCAAGATCATATACAAACTCAACAAACGATTCTAAACCAAGTTCTTCGATAAAAATTTGCAATCCATCTTCATTAAGACCTTCGTTAAACAAATACTCAGCAGCAGTATTTACTACCCACTCTTCTTTCTTATCTTCTTTCTTTTCTTGTTCTTTCTTTTTAAATACTTTATCTCTAATTTTATTCTGAGTTTCTTGTGCTCTTTTTCTAAAAGAAGAATAATCCATTTCCTCACTCTTATTTCCGTAGTTAGCAGCACCTTTCTTACGGCATTGAACTAAACGTCCAGAAGCATAAGCAGATGGCCAAACTTTAGCACTTGCCTTGATCTTTTTATAGCAAGCGTCTTTTTTGGTTTCTTCTTGAGTCACGATTTTTGCCTTTCCTGTTCTATCTGGATTTGGATCTTCTCTACGTTTTTTAGCAGCTCTTTTGTCCCTTTCATCTTTACTCATTGCTGCACGATCATCAGAGTCACGGCAGTAAGGTTTTGTGGTTTGTCCTGGTTGTTTAGCACATGGTTTTCCATCATACCTACCACCAGTTTGTTTCCATCCACCACCTTTAAACCAGTCGCGGAGTGAATAACCTTTATCTTTGGAAGACTTACCGTCTCTCATAATTTTTTAATTATTATCCTTATTATTTAGAAAACCTTGCTTTAGCATTTTTTGTAATTCAGATGTCGATCCAACAAACACTGCGTTATTAGTAACATTATTTGTAGTCTTTTTAGAATCCTCTTCAACATCCTTAAGCTTTTTCTGTAAATCGATCAATTTATCAGTAGTGTCAGCAACACTCTTAATCAACTGTCCTGCAACTTCATATGCTCTTGGACTTCCACCCTCTTCAGCAACTTCCATGATGCCGTTAATTGCCTCCTGGCCCTTCTCTATGAGGGAATAGAGGTTTGCACGACTATATTCATAATCTTTATCTAAGTGCCCTTCACGAACGGTTTCAATGGGTTTTATGGTAGGTTTAGTACTCTCTACTTCAACAATGTCACTCGTTGTATTGAGTGCATTATCTATAGAATTATAATTGTTAGACATAACTATTAAATATCAGTTTGTTGTGTTGGACTGTATTCTTTGGAGTCAGTAAAATCTTGCCATGTCTCACTAAATCCAAAATCATCTCCAAGTTCTGCTGTGATTGGATCTGGTACTGCTGTATACCTCATTTCCCTCTTAGCAGTTTGAGTATTTGTATTTGAATACATATCAACTTGAACCTTACGAATTAAACCTTCGGTAGATTCTGCAATTGGTCCAAACATATAAGTCTTTGCACTAAATCTAAGAGTATAAATTAGTGCCCTTCTTGCTTGAAAAGATCCCTCATAATCATCTTGAAAATCAATATTATCAAGAACAATGGGAATATCTTTTTTCTCACCAATTGAGTCAATCAAATCAATTGTGATATTGAAAGATGGTTGAAAAAATGGTAGAATCTGTTCTATAATTTGTAAAGCATCATCATTTAACTTAGTAAAAATACTCAATTCAAATCCAATTGTATATGGAACTGGCATGAATACTTTTTTAACATTTCCCTGATCATCACATGCCTTAAATGTTTGTGTCACACCAGTTTTTCTGGCAGCATCATATTGAATACTAACCATTTCAAATGACATTCTTGGTAATGTCAATGCGACAGGTTTATTTAATTCTGCTTGCTCCCTTATTTTAGCAAGAAACTTTTGGGTAGGACCATAAGAAAGTGCAACTTTTGTATCATCTACTATAGAACCATCTTCTTTTAAATGTCTAATATTAATGTCATTAAATAAAGTTCCAAAACCAATAATGGTTTTTCTTATTATTTCGTGATAAAAATAAGTTCCTAACATTAATATTCTCCAAAGGGATTAGTTTCTGTAAAATCTAATATGTTGTCTGCTTCAATTTCAAATTGTTCATTGGAATCATATTCATCCTCAAAACTATTTAAATCGTGATTTTTGACCATATATCTTGCGGATGAAGACGATCCAACTACCGTTTCACCAGCATAGAATTTACCTGTATTTAGATATACTTGGAGATCGATATTGATAGGTTGATCAAGAGCATTAAATGTAGTGTTAAAGTCTTTAACTCTTGCAGTAACTCCAGAACTTTGTCCCACTACCTCTTCATTATATACAAAAGTTCCAACACCAATTGTGGAAACTCCAGCAATGGTTATGGTAGGTGCTTCTGTATATCCTATTCCAGCATTTAAAAGTCTAATAGATGATAATTTGCCATCAGAATTGATTGTGGATACTGCACTTGCTCCAGATCCACCTCCACCAGAAATAGTTACATCTGGTGGTATTGCATATCCAGATCCCTGATTCTGAATACTAATAGATTTGATACTAAACTGAGTTCCTCCAATAGAGCATGTTGCAGCAGCTCCTGTTCCTCCTCCACCCGAAATGGTAATTGTTGGTGCTTCTACATATCCAGATCCACCATCAATGATTTCAATCCTTAAAATTGATCTCACATTCGCAACACTAGTAGTAATTGCAACTGCTGTAGCAGCAGAACCACCAGATAAAATGTTTGGTGGATCAGAAAAAGTTACCGTTGGTGTAGAAGTATATCCAGATCCATCATTATTCAATGTGATTGTATTTACAGAACTATTTGATATTGTGGCAGTTGCAGATGCTGTATTTGCAAACGGTGCTAAAGATAATGTTGTAATATATCCTTCGTCTTCTGTTACAGAATCAACTTCCTCTACAGTAGTATTAATTTCTTCGTTTTCATATTCATAAAGTTCACATTGTAGTTCATAAATGTAATTTCTTCCCAATTGATAAAATGGTTTTTCAAATTCAACTCTTTTGACTTCAAATAATCTCTCACCAAGAGGAAAATAAATTAGATCTCCTTCCAATGGTCTCTCGACACTGTTCAAATCAAACACATCATCACTTTTACCTTCTCTTACTCCAGCAGCAATTCCTTCTAAAAATGGTGATATAAATTCCTCGTATCGTTCTCTAGAAATAATTAAATTGACTTCATTTTTTAGTCTCAATCCAAATTTAGTCATAATATCACTATCTGGAGCGTATCCATCATAATTATTCAAATATGCTTCAATCAAAAATGAATCATCAAATTTTGATGACTGTATTTCTCTAATTATATTATCCTCTTTAAATACTTTTCGGGGTAGATAATATACATCAACACCATATATTTTTAATTGTTCATTAATTAAATCTTGAACAAGAAATTGTTCATTGGTAGAACCTTGTAAGAAAAAAGGATTTAATGCCATTGTTTATCAACCTATAAAATCAAGAGGAGGTAATTCATACTCCATAGACATACGTTGCTTAATATCTTCTAATTCTCTTTCTGCATCATCATACATTTGTCTTCCGTTAAGTTCAATTCCACCTGGGAGTTTTACACCATTAAACTTAATAAGGTTTTGACCCCACTGTCTCTTAATTAATGAAGTTAAGTATTTTTTCAAGAAACTATCATTATATATTTTTGAAAAATCATTGGGATCTAATGCTCTATAACAATCAATAATAAAGAAAGTATCTTTTTTCTGAGACTTCCAATCTATATCAAGATACAATCTATTTTGTCTTTTATTGAATCTTATCTGCTTATCCGTAGTTAATAAGAAATCAATATCTTCCAAATAAGATTTAGTCATTGCATATTGTAAAAGTTCAACAGAGTTGAAATAATACAAATCATTTAAAAATAATTGATATTTAATACTAAACATTCCACCAGAAATAGAACTAGTATCAAATTTAAATATTCTTTCAATTCCTATTACAGAATCTGGAACTTGTATAAAATTAGAAGTTTCGTAAAAATTGAATGTAGTGGCCGCAATTCCTGTGGAAGTTCCTGTAGTTGTTACAATTCCTGGGCCAGAAGTTCCTCCTGCAGATCCTCTATTAACATCTTCTTCAGTTACTTTATACTTGAGATACATTCTCTCAACACCATCATAATGCCTTTCATTAAAATACTGAATGGCATCATCAACCAAATCATCAATTTGATCATCATCAACATTAATTTCTAGTACTGGTGCTCCAAGTCTCCTTAAGCAATAATCGACAAGTTCTTGTCTGGTACTTGGTTTTGCCATCAGAATACTCCTCCATCAATTACTGAAGTCCAGGTTGGAATTCCTACTGCATCTGTTGTCAATACAAAAAATGATTCTGTAATTGCATTTTCTGTACTAGCAGCACCAATTAATTTTCCTGTATTATCAAAATATGCAATTCCATTTGGTCCATCATAATCATCTGGATCATAATATAAACCTTCGGTTACACTTACAAATCCAGTAATCGTAACATCACTATTGATTTCAATATCACCAGCAAATGTTGAAGTATCTGATACATATAAATTGGTTGTTGTTACTAACCCAGAGAATCTACCATTTCTCCATCTCTGAGTAGTAATTCCAAGATCATAAGTATCATCATCATTTGGAACTAAATTAGATACAAACTCACCACCAACATCAATATCATCAGTTACGGAATCACCAATTCCAATTGTTCCTCCCCTAAAAGTGGCATTTCCAATAAATTCTGATGTACCTTCAACCTTTAAGTTTCTACCAATAAAGGTATCGTTACCAACATACAAATCTCCACCAGTAGTTGTAATTCCACCAGCAGATGCCAGAGTTGTAACTCCTACAGATTTAAAGGTAGAATTTACAGTTAGTGTGTATAAAATATCAACATTCGAGTCGATATTTAAATCAGATAAAAAGGTAGATACTCCAGATACAACTAACCTTTCACCTACATTTAAGTTCTTTCCTACTCCAAGTCCACCATCAACAACTAATGCACCAGTAGTGACAGAATCTGACTGCTCGGTATTTGTGAAAGTTACAATACCAGTTGCCACTAAAGTTGACGAATCAATAGTGTCCGTCATTACAAATTTTTCGGTGGTAAGATCCCAAACCAGGATCATGCCATCTCTAGTCTTTAGAGTACTATCAACGTCTACTAAATTAATTAATGTTGTAGGTGGTGCTGAAGCATTGGATAAAACTCTGATTACATTCTGAGATCCAATTCTATCGTTAATACTAGGCATTACCTGGTTACCCCTGCTCTTACTAGTGCTGCCCCTTCTACAGCTTTATACTCTCGACCATTATTTAAGATTTTTACATCATAAACATATCTTCCAGGTTTTAAACTAACACTTTGAGCAGCGGTTAATGATATTTGAATAATACCTAGCTCTGCATTTGTTATTGTTGAAGCAAATGAGACCGAAGTGGAAGCACCATAATGTTTTCTCAATTGCGCCTCAGTGGAAGCATCAATCAATTTCAACGGCGTATTAGTTCTAGTATCTGCTAACTGAAAGGACGTATCAAAATCGTATCCTTGTTCAATTACAATATTGGATACATAAACTGCCATTATTTTATTCTGATGTACCTAAAGGTATTTATATTAATTACCCAATCCACTATTTAGCACCTGCTTTAATAAACATTTTAATTCATTAATCTCATTTCTCATGTCATCAAGTTCTTTTTTTCTTAACTCTTGCCTTGTCTTTGAGTTTACATATTGATTGTATGAAGTGCTATCACAATTTATGATAGCACCACTATTTTCGTCACGATATAAATTTGGATGTCCTTCTACTTTTATCATCTGACTGCTATTGCCCTCAAATCTGAGATTCTTGGAGTTACAGCCTGATTAGTTGAAGACATTACAATTTTAATGCTAAATCCTGTAAATAAATCAAGATTATCTGCAGTGAATTCATACTCAAGGAATTGTCCATCCAAACTTGCAGGAACTCTTCTATCAGGAAGACCACTGTTTTTAGATTCATCTACAACTAAAAATCCATCAGTTGTTTCATTTAAATTTGTATATCCTGGGAACAATTCAAACGATTGTTCAATCTCACTAGAATCTGCTCTAACCAAATTATAAAGGACTCTAAAATCAGTAGATTCTGGTCTCTCAGCAGTTAAGATAACTTTTAATGATGATGCTGGATTTTCAAGACTTACCGTATTTGAGTAGTATACGGATGCATGTGGATCATTTAAGATAGAATTGACTCTATTATCAGATGAATAATTTGAAATAGGATTATTCAGTCTATTTGAATAAAATTCAGTAAATGCTGTGTCAAGATTTAATATTGGTGAAAGATTTGAATTTTGAGTATTAAATGTAATTGCAGTTGTGAGAGATTTCTTTCTTGGTAAAGAAGTTAAATATTCATTCTGATTTATTTCAGAACAAACAATTCTTGGTGTGTTAAAAGAATTTAATGTATTTAATTGGATACTTTCATATCCATTATCATTGAAAGAACTTTCTGTTCCATCTACACTAGTACCACTAACTGTTCTTATAGTAGCATTTGCAGATGTTAAAGATCCTGGAGTTTGAATATCATATGTTGGAACTACCCCACCATATATGATATTTTCTGTTGCAGTTACGTTAGATCCACCTAATACATTAGTATCATTAAAAGAAATTTGTGGTGCTCCAGAAGTTGTTGCATCTCCACTCCTATCTTTATTTCCATTTGATGAACTTCTATCAAACTTGACATAATAACTATCTAAATCAATAGGTTCACTAATCGAAGTTGTAATGCCATTAATTCTTCTCAGTGAAACTCCGGCAAGTTCATATTTTTGTACAACTGATCCTGTTGGATGATTAATTGCAATAGTATTATCAAATCCTCTACCACTTGCAGTAATATTGAGTTCTCCATTAGAGACTGAATCATATTCGATAATTTCAGTTCCAATTTTTACATATCCTGGATAAGATCCAGAAACATTTTGTCCCTCAAATGTGGAGAAGTTTGATGTATTTGCAATACTTATTGTATTAGTTTCTGAAGTAGTTAATTCACTCGAAAGTATCGTTGATGGGACATTAGATTCTATTTGATCTAAAACCAATTTATTAGTCGAAGAATACATTCCATGGTTAAAGTGATCAACTCTTACATATTCTCCATTGTTAATGCCACCATCTCCTGTAGCACTAGTAATAGTTGTTCCTGCTAAAGAAACTAAAGTTCCAGAATCATTAAAGTAACTTACGGCAGCACCAACAGCAAATTCTTTACCAGATCCATTGATTCCAAACTCACCCTGAACATTAGTAAGATATAATGTATCTAATCCTGTAATTGCTCCGATAGTAATTCTTGCATCTCTTCCTGTAGTTGTCGAAGTTGATGATGTAACAATTCCAACAACATCACCTACCTGATATCCATTACCATAACTAATTGCAGAACTTGCGGCACCTGTAATAGCACCATCTGCATCAGTTGTAATAAGTAGTTTCAGATTTTGTCCTCTACCAACTATATTGAAAGTATCAACAATCTCATTTGTAACACTTGCTGGATAATTTTGACCGGCATTTGTTATTTCGGAAGCAGTATTTACTGAACTTCCAGATCCAACAACTATTGCAGATCCAGAGTTTCCATTTACTCCAGAAAGTTTTCTTCCTGCAGAAAGGGTACTAATAACACTTGAATTTGTTGTTGTAGTTAAACCAATTCTTCCTGTTTTTGGTAAAACAGTAATTGGATCAGGAATAAGAGTTGGAATATATCCATTACTCTCATCAAGGGGTGGATTATAAAAATATGCAGTTCCTGTTGTAGAAGTAAATTCTGCTTTGTATAATTTGAATTTCAAATCTTGGTATTGATTTGTAGTCCAAATAGATCCATTTTGTGATTTAAACAATGAACCTAAAGCAAACTGTTGTGTATATCTAATAGAATCGACATCGGGTAATGTTTGTGTGCTAATGGTTTTTTCACCCATAACAGCAGTCCACAATTCATAAGCATCACTTTGATCAGAAATAATTACAACAGCATACTCTCTTCCTGGAGATAAGAAAATTGGTTCTGGGAATTTAACATTAGTTGCAACTTCTCCCGTAGTTGAAGTTTGAATATTTACAACTTCGTTGCCATTTTGATCTACACCTCGTGGTCTGAGAGTTACTGGTTTTCCAATAACATCTAATGTAGGAGTGCCAAGTTCAACAGATCTAATTTCAACTCTAACTTCTGCATTTCCACTATCAATATTAGCAAAGAATAAATCCACAGAAGTTAAAAATACTCCATTTACATCATCACTAGTATCGATCGTTGATTTGACATCAATATTTCCACCTACTGTGAAAGTTTGTGCTAAAGGATCTCTTCTACGTCTTCTTCTCCTTGTTATAGTTCTAGTAACTTGTGTGGTTATAGTTCTGCGGAATCTTAGAACAGTTCCAGTTGCTGTATAGTTAGTTTCCGCATCTGTTATGGCAGTGCTTCCTGGAAGAACAGGTTGATTAGTACTACTTGATGTTAACCTATAGGTTCTAGTTCCTGTTCTTACTCTTACTGATGGTGCTGGTGAAGAGTATGGATTTCTCAAGAAGAAAGAACCAATCAAATCTCCAAAATTATCAGAAATTAATCTGATTGGTTTCACAAAAGCAATAGCACCACTAGTTTGCCCAACTAGTTGCATACCTTGCTGAATGTATCCAGAGAATCTACCCTGTGCTTGAGCAGAAAGAGATTTAGTATCTACATTAAGAACTTTTGAGCTTGAACTGTACCCTGCTCCTAATGAAGTTTTATCATATGGATTTTGGTTGTATATAGTTGTAGGATTATCAAATCGACCAGACTTATGATTTGGAGTACAGACTCTAAATCTAATTCTTTCTCTTCCATTTATTGTACCAACTACAGTTTCACCAACTCTAAATGCAGCCGATGCCCCTGAGATTTGAAGTGTTCTATTATTTGCAATTTCAATTAATTTTGGAATTACATCAACATTACTTTTACCGTCAAGGAATTGATAAAATCTTGTATTTGGTTTTAGTGAACTAGATCTAAACTCAACATTTCTTGATCTTATAAATTGATCTTCTGAAGACCCAACTAGATCATTTCTAACACTAGTTCTAACAGAATCACGAACAGAACTTCTTCCTCCAGTTCTTCGTATTACTCGTGTAATGCCTCGATTTATTCGTCTATCTGGAAGTTGAACTCTTCTAGTCCATGAATCGGACTCTGGAGATAATTGTACTTCACCAGTGTATACAATAACATTAAATGGGTTTACATTTTCTACCCTAGTTGCAAATGGTTGCTCCAACCAATCAATTTCATCATAAGCAAGTGTAATTGATTTTCCAGTTTTTTGTACTGAAGGATCTAATAATACAAAATCTTCATCTAAATCTATATCTTCTGGAGACACATCTTCCTTAGAAGCAACCAATGATTCTAATGTATCTCTGGAAATATCGGAAATTAAGTTGGAATCATCAGAATCAACAAGTGTTGTTGATTCCTCATTAATTCTGGAATAATCTAAAAAGTCATCAGCAAAGAATCCACTCTTAAATCTATCTAATCCTTCAGAATCTCTAATTTGTAGTGTTTGTGTATTTAATTCTAATAAAGAAAGACTAGTTACTTCTTCTAAAGTCTCAACTCTATCTTCAATAGATCCAATATCTCTCATAGTATATCTTCTGTTATCAGTCAAAACTATTTTTGCATCATCTGGATTGTAAAGATATGCAGGAAGAGTTATTGTTCCTAATTCTAGTAACTCACTATTTTTTACTGGTGCTTTTGGATTCTTAGCAGATAATCCTTTATCAATAATAAAATTTCCTAAAGTATCTAAGTAAACTTTATCAATTCTTGAAAGATAGAAAGATTCTGTTACCAGAGATCCTTCACCTGGAGATAATAATCTTAATGGTACACTATTAAATTGTGTGGTTCTTGCATTAAAATCAAATGGAGATCTATCAGTAGTTACTAATGGATCAAAAAATGCAACTCTTGGCCTAAAATCAAGAGTATCAGATGCTTTTATAGAACCTCCAATATTTGGAATATCATTTTCAAATCTTTCATTATCGTAACTGAGAACAGTAAAAACATCACCACCATCATTTGTTGGAACATTATATCGATCAAAAACAACTAATATTCTTCTTGATGGATCTTGAGTATTTTTGTTTCTCACAAGTTTCGAATAATCATAATATTGTTCTTTTTGTCCACGATCAAGTGTGAAAGATAAGGTAATATCCTTATAAGATCCATTAACAATAGATTCTACCGAAGTTCTTATATTACTCTCTTCAAAAGTAACATTTTCCCCTACAGAGATTGTTTTTTCATTTAAATAAACTACACCCAATATGTTTGCGGATGGTTTTGTAACAACTCTTGCAACAGAACCTGAAGAGCTTATAATATTTTCTCCAATTAATGCATTTGAAGTTACATTTGCGGATGAGGTGAATTCAATCCTATCTAATACTGGATCTGATGAATTGAGTGATTCGTAAATTGCTAAAACTTTTACTACATCTGGATAGTTTAATGAAATTTCTTCGTCTTGAACTCTTAATCCATAATATTGATTGTAAGTTAAACCATCATTTTTTGTATTGTTTTCGGTAGTTCCAGATTCTTCTAATTTTGATCTTGTTACATTCAGTATATTACTTCTTGAAAAAGTTTTTATCTTACTCTGAATTCCATTTTTAATTGCTGTAACGTTGACAACAGTATCATTACTAGAAAGTGCGTTATTTAAAGACTTTAAAGTTAAATTATCACCAGATAATTCAAATGAATCTTCACTTAATGTTTGAATTGTTCCGTCACTGTATACTACACTATATCTTTCTTGATCAAATGTTGACCAACTTGCACTAGAAATTCCAGAAAAATCTGATGATGCTGAAAGTACTATTTCATCGTTTATATCTACATCCTTACCATCTAATTGATCAATAATATAAAGATTCGATGATGATAAATTTACTGAAGATGCATTTGGTTCTGGTAACCTTGCATATAAAGTTCCAGAACCTCTTACTTCTGGAGATCCAAGGAATCCATTAACTTGAATTTCAGAAGATGGTAAATTACCATCAAAAACTCCAAGAACACTAGTAATAGAACTAAGTTCTAAAGATAAAGAATCTGCAGAAACTGAAGATACTCTATTATAGGTCTCTGTTAATAAACCAACCTGCTGATATCTAACGATAGTATCAGTCTTTATTCCGACAAATGCTTTTCCTGTAGATGTTACAGTGGAAATACCTCCACTTTCAGCAGTAATTGATATTTGAGAAATTCCATTGGAAAGTCTAAATTTTTCCAAAACAGCATCTGCAGTAAAATCTGTTCCATATCCGAATGGATCAGTTTGTTTTACTGATTTTATATTTTGTGTATTGTAAACATGAACTTCTTTTATGCTTCTGGATATATCAAGTCCGTTAACAATCAAAGATTCACCCTTTACAAATGATCCTGATGTTTGTCTTAAGTAAATTACAGATGAAGATCCGTCTGCAGTCGCAAATCCAGTTGCACCAGAACTTTTTCCCTTTACGAAGAAAGATTCTTTTATTTCTGATGAGGTTACTGCCTGATTTAAAGTTACTTTTGTATATGTTTGAATATCATATAATCTCAAATCCCAATTAGTTGTGTTATCAGAGTACGGAGCATCTTTTAAATTAAAAGAATATACTCTAGCTTCTCCTATCTGTACATCTGTTGATCCAAGTTGTGAGTATAAATTAATAGTTTGTCTTATTTTTGGTGTGTTTGAAACATTGTTAACTCTCAAAACATTTCCCATTTCAAAGGGAACAGTTACATTTGAAATTGTTTCAGTATCTCTTGATTTATCAAAATCTAAGATAGTATTTCCAGTCTTTTCAATATCATAACCTCTAACATAAGCTTTTCCTGGAGAAATTTTCAAACATGCCAAATCATTTGATGGGATGTTTCCTTGTTCTGTCAATTCTCCAGGGAAAAAGACCCCATCATTACCAAGTCTATCATTTAATGAGTTTTCTACATTTAACTCAAATGGTACTGTGGTATAGTCTCCAGATTCATCATATGTTCTTTCTGCAATATAATCTCTTATTAAATTATAATTAGTTTTAGTGGTAATTTTTTCAATTTTTCCATTTTTAACTCTCAATAACTCTACGAAATCTGTGTCATTAGTATCATCTAAAGTTTTTTTATCTAAAGTTAATTCTATTTTTAATCTATCTGCTCCAGGTGCAGCAAAATTTGTAAATCCTTTTGCATTATCATATAAAGACTCATCATCTTTTGCTGTTACCAAAGATTCTTTTATCTTTAAACCAACTCTATACGAAGGTGTATTTGTATAATAATCTAAGATGATATTTTGAGAAGAGACATTAACAAAATATCCTCTAATGAAGTATACACCATCATTAATAAAAGATGCTGATCCAACTGATGTTGCGGAAGAAGCAATTAATGATGCAAATGAAGTGCCTCCGGAAATCGTAGTGTTTCCATAAGTTACATTTTCATTTGCAAATAATAATTCACCATCTTCAAATTGACTATACTCAAAATTATTATCAGATCCTAAGTATTTTACATATAATGTAATGTATTCTAATTCATCACTTTCATCTGGAAAGACTACTTTTTGAATTTTAGCAGTGTTTCCAGAAGATTGTCCTGTTACGGTTTTTCCTACAAAATTTTCAATGTAAACCGATACATCAGTACCAAATTGTGTAGGATTTATCTTTACCGAATAAAACTCATTATCATATGTAATTCCACCAGGAATTACTACAGATCCTTCTTTAAATATATGACTACCAAAATCTTCAACTTGGTTTTGTAATATTGATTGAAGAGTTGTTAATTCTCTAGACTGAACTGGAAACCCTGGTTTGAAAAGAACTTTATAAAAATTCTTTTCACTATCAAAATCATCGTAATATGGATTGATATTTAAATTTGTTTTTTGGGACATTGCTCTTTAGAATTCCAGAATAATTTTAACGTCTTCTTTTTGACTAGGCTCTCTTGATATAGGAGACCGGTTGTCAATGTAAATAACATCTCCTGTATTCTTATTTATCTCTGGATCTGCAAGTCCATTTGAAAAAGTGACACCGAGATTTATTTGTTTTGAGCCTGATGTAATTACACTTCCATTTAAAGATGTATCAATACTTCCTGTAGGACTTATAGATCCTCCTGTAGAACTAAAAGATAATACTTTACCTTTTGTGGAAACATCATTAGCATCTATTTGATTATAATTATTTGAAAAATAAAGAGATCTATCTTGATAATATTTTAAAATTTTTGTTTCTTCATCGTAAGATGTAACATATCCTCTAGCAGTACCACCACTAACAGTCTGTGTAATTTCATCACCAATACTTGGTACTGAATTTACAGTGTCAATTGCAATAGAACCTAAAGAAGAATATTCTGCACTAGTAAAAATTTCTGATGAATTATACTTTTGTGGGTTTTTTATAATTCCAATTTGTGAAAATACTGTATCTATTGGAAAATCTTTTGTTGAATCATCAAATCGTGCATAAATTAAAACTTTATCAGATCCCAATTCAGAGTATATATCGTATCCATGACCTTTTGATGGTGGGATGATTGGAATTAGTTTTGCAGGATTTGATACTGTTCCTGTTGATTCTAAATCGACAATTCCAAAGGTGTATCCAGATCCACCCGAAACAATCTTTGTACCTGTTATTGTTCCTGAGGAATTACAAGTTACTGCAACTTTTCCTCCTGTTCCATCACCAATAATGTCATATGTTTTTGAAGAATATCCACTTCCACCATCTTCAATATAAACAGTTTTAATCTGGTTATTATTGATATCAGAATCACCAGATTCTCTTACACTTTGAATTTGGAAATCGGTAGAAGTTGACCAATCACTTGGTAAGATGATATACTCTGTAGAATCGAATTTAATAATATCAGATGGGGAAATTGTAAAAAGATATTTCCATATATAAGGATCATTTACTCCAGCAGCAGATGGTTCTAAGTCAGTAAAAGTTGGTTCATCTTGAGATGTTACTCCTCTTGCTGTACTAGAACTTGAAGATCCATAACCACCATTATAAAGACAAATATAAACCTTAAAGTCACTATTTACAACATAATAATTTGAATCATATAATCTAGCACTTTTGGCATTAGGACTTAGATTTGCAGAACTGTAATCATGACGATACATATCGTATCGAGTATTAGCACTCCAATTTACCTTTCTTATAACTCTTCTAACATTAGAACCAGTAATTTTTCTTCCAAATAATGCAGTATTTCTGTAGTGTGACAAGTACTGCAGATTATCTACTGGATTTGGTGGGTCTGATGGAGTATCTCCCCAAGAAGAAGTTCTGCCAAATCCAATAGGATCACTAGTTGTTCCTGGATTTGATAAACCAAGAAACACATAATATGAATTACTTGAATCTAGTACAGATTCTACAAAATTACTGGCATTAGAAATTCTAAATTGATCTGTTACAATTGCGGCCATATTACACGTTTTTTAGATATTTATAACCAATTACGAAGTAATCTTCTCATTGAGTGCTCCAGTTTCTCTTAACCCATCATTCCTTCTTTGAATTGATGGGAATGTAGATAAACCAACATCTACAGTTCTTCCGGTCACTCCGATAGAAATTGGTGAAGATGATCTTGTAATTGTACCAAAACGACCCCAAGAAAAGTCTCCAACATGATTACCAATCGTAGATAGTCCAGCAGTTGGGGTAGAAGAATCTATATTACAAGTTACTATTCCAATAGAACCATTAGAACTTACCAAACTTACATAATAAATGTTATCAAGGAAACTTGTTCCTATTCCAACTACTTCAGAGTCTGAAGAATCTACAGAAATAACACCAGATCCAATGCTAGTATTCTTAACTAAAATTGGGTATCCAGGTTGTAGAATATTTGGAGAGTTATTGAATGTTCCATCAACCTTTAATGTGAATTTCAATGCAAGTTGACCAGAGTTAGTGGTGACATCAATTGCTGTTATAATGCCAGAGAATCCTTTAATATCTTCTATTTTAGTGATAATTTCAATTTCTGGATCTGGTCTTTCAACAATAGTCAATGGAGCAGAAGCATAACCGAGTCCTGGATTTGTAATATTAATTGGTGTAGTTAAAGATCCATTACTTCCGACTGTTACAGTTGCAGTAGCAGTAGATCCAACACCAACACCAATTGTTGGTGGGGCAATAAATTTAACATCAATTGTAGACCCAGAATATCCAGATCCACCATCAACAATTGTTAATAAATTCACAGATCCATTTCCATCAATTGATGAGGTAATTTTTGCTGCAGATTTGTTATCTTGCCCAACAAGAATTGCCCCGAATGTATAAGGTGAAGAATTAGCATATCCAAAAAGATCAGCATTATCTACAAATATCTCATTATCGGATGATGAAATATCTTTGATAACTTTTGCAGTTGGATAAACTTGCGAAATTAATGATTGTCTCGTTTTATAAACAAATTCACCATTTACGGATCGATCAGTCTTTTGTTTAGTCCATGACATTGGCTTTAAATTATCCGTATCAATACCATCTCTATCATAGAAGTTGGTCTCAAATACATCGGATAGAGACAAATCAAATATTGTTCTACTATCTTGTGCAACTGTTCCAGAAATTTCATTATTTTTGAATATTTGAACAATATCACCTCTTTCTAGTGTGGGGAGAATATTAGTTACGAAAACATCATCTACTCCCTTTGTTCCTCTATAGAAAAATACTGCAAGATCATCATCTGTTTTTGGTGGGTTTGTGAATACGAAAGAAGTTCCACCATTAAATGTATAGGAAACTCCTGGATCTTGTAGAATGCCATTTATGAATATTAATAATGAGTTTGACAGGTTAACAGAACCCTGCTCATTTTCATCAACTTCAAAACTTAACAATGATCCATTGTATAACAGTGGGAATCTCAATCTTTCACCATCCTGATAAGATTTTAATGAATCTATGTAATCAAATTCACCAAATTGCCAAGACCCAAAATTATCACTAAAAGTATCTAATACTGTAAGTTCATATCTAGAAAGTGGTGAAGAAAGTCTTCCATCAGTTACTAATCCAACAGGAGTAAATACATCACCTTTTCTGAATGAATATCCAGATCTCTTAATTGTGAAGTTGGAAATTTCAAAATAAGTTGATCCTATACCAGTAGAGTTGCTGGAACCAACTTCAACATCTAGCAATAGTCCAACCCCAGTATCTGTTGTAGCACCAACTCCAATTCTAGATATGCCAGTAACTTCAAGATTTTCATAAGACGGTTCCGAAACTATAATAGTTGGATTTGTATATCCACTTCCACCAGTAACAATATTAAATATAACGGTTCCACCTATTCCAGCAACTCCAGTGATGCTTGCTGCAGTTCCAATATGACCTTCTTCAAAGATAGTAACTCCAATTGAAACTATTCCATTATATCCAGATCCATAAGATCCACCAGCAAAATTAGTGCTGAGATCAGTAATAGATCCTGCAGAAACTACAGCACTAACGGCAGCACCAGCAAGAGGTGCATATCCAAGTCCACCAGAAGATCCAAGAGAAACTATAATTCCACCTCTAGGAATTTGATTTTGATTAATATCATTTTCAACTGCTAAAACACTACTTGGATCACCAGAATCTGTTCTAATCCCACTGAAAGTAATCTCTGTCGATGTACCATTATCAACAATACTAAAGTTATTATTAGGATTATTATCTGTTGTAGGTGTTTGGAAAATTCCATTAATGAAGACGACACCATTATCACCAATACTACCTATTCCAGAAGTATTTGCTCCACCAACAGTTAATGTGAATGTTCTTCCGATACCAGTAAATTCACTACTAATATCATCATATATTCTGTTAGTATCATAACTATTTCTAAGGAATACTCTTCCAGTAAAATCAGAAGTCTCAAAAATAAAATTATTTTCTGTTCTTGTTATAGCAGTATTTCCTCTTGGTGCCTTTGTAAAATAAATGGTATCATTAACAATATTATAAGACCCTTTATAAACATCAATAGTATCACCATCATTATGTGATGTTGCCGAAGATCCAACAAATCCTCTATTAACTTGTACTAATTTTTCATTACCAGTATTTGTAATTGGTCCTACATTAAGAGTTCCAAAACCAACATTAACAATCTCCATATATTCATCATTAACTTTCAAGATATCATTTGGATTTAAAGTAGAAATTCCACTTAATGCAAATATTTCATCCGATGAAGAAATACTTCCACCATTTCCAGAAAGTGATGTTTGTAGTTTAGTTAGAATTAATGGATATTGTGTAATATTATCAATCGTAATAATTGCCTTTGTATTAGATTGACTCATCGCAAATATGTGCTGATTCCCTTCACCAAGAGATGTAAATGTTAAAGGGGATCCAGATTTTGTATCTGAAACTTGGAAAGTATCATTAGTTTTATTAACAACAAACACTGAAGATGGTAATGGTGTCCCACCACCATAAGCTAAAGGAGTTGCACCAACACCAATAAATGTAGATCCAGGAGTATAAATTAACTCTTCATTTTCACTGAAGAAATGATCTTGTATTGAAAATACTCCAGTAGATGGATTTAAGATACTCGAATCATTAGGATTAAATTTCTTTGCAAAAATTGGTGTCCCATCAGTTGTCAATACGAAATCTAATTTATTAATTCTATCTCCATTGATAGCAAAATATTGATCTGCTAATACAGATTCTATAGAATTGCCAATCGTTAGATCTGGATAGATATTAATATTATCAATATCCGAATACAAACACTCATTGAAAGAAGAGATAATGATATCATCTGATGAATCTGGATAGAACTTAAGTTCAAATTTATCAGATCCTACATATTCACCACCAAATGTTCCTATTCCCAAATTATCATTGACAGAAAGGAATTGTGCCTCTCTTACATAAATGTTAGATTGATCTTGGACCAAGAAAACATTATATAATGATTTTGTATTTCCAATACCAACTTCGACAAGAGCATTTACTGAATCAAAGTTGGACTTATCCAAAGTAATGACAGAAGTTGATAATCCAGAAGTTGTGGATGAATAATTGGATTGATATATTGCAGATCTTTCATTTCCATCTGATTGTCCATCCAATTTAAATCTATAAGTCCCTACTCCTACAGAAGTATTGCCGAAACCTATTATTTTAGAATTAACATCAATATCATACGAAGTATCATTAATAAATTGTAAAACTAATGATCCAGAGTCAACAAAAGCTGTAAACAACCCTACGATGTTGTTAGATCTTCCAATAGGAGTGTTATCAAAGTAGTATTCAGAAATAGTTGTGTCTGTTCCATCATATGTGACAAGTAATTCTACAAAATTAATTTCATTTGTAGAATTTTGAACAACATGGGATTTTACATATAAGGAATTAAAATCTGATGCGGAGAATTGTGCTACACTCGATGTAGTAGAAGACGGTACTTCTAAAACTGATGACACAACATCAACAAATCCAATTGAAGTAGTTCCCAGTCCTACTCCAGGAAGAACTTTTTTCTGAATGTACTTTAGATCATATTCTGTATCGAAAGGATCTTCAGGACTAAATCTTAAATAAGAGACTCCAAATTCATCAATTTCAATAGAAAAGTCTGCGTATACTTGATTTCCTTCTTTATTAGATAAAGAATTTTTTTCTAATATGTACGAATTATTTGAAATTTCATCATTAATGATAACAACATTGGTTAATTGTACTTCTGTCCCTTCAGAGTTAGAAACTTTGAATAAGTAGTTTGAATATGTCTCAGTTATATCAATTTCAAATAAATCTTTGTACTCCAGTGGATCCGAATTGAAGTTTGAGAATTGATCACTAATATCGTCTATTCTCAATACAATATTTGATCCTATTTCATTGTAATTTACAAGTTTTTTAGAATTTAATTTTATAAACCTTGCAGTATTGTTTACAACATCAACATCAGTTACAAAGTCAAAATTATAAATTGTATCAACTCTTTTTTCGTTAATAATATCTTTTAGAATTGTTGTTTGGTTTGAAGTAGAACTTACTCCGATTTTTTCATCTGGAAGTACTCTGGAAATAATTTGAGTATCTGAGAAATTTTTTAATCCGGATGTATGCACCAAATTATTTACAGGAGTTTTAATATCTTTCCACTGCTGTAAACTCTTCACAGAATAAGATAGGTTTTGATAATAATCGTTGTCAGGTAATACCTGATAATCTTCATTTAATTTTCCTGTTTCATTAGACCACCCCTCATTTTTTCTCGATGAGAAATCAACTTTAAATTTTCCATCATATGAGTTTAAACTTTTTATTGTGGCAGTATTTCCAGTGGTTTTTCCTGTAATTACCTCACCTACAGATAAATCATAGCTACCAAATACTTTGATTGATGAATTTCCATCATACTCGACAATTTCAAGATCTCTTTCTATTCCATTTGAGATAATTTTTTCTCCAATTTCAAAGAAAAATGGACTTAATGATATGGTAAATGATGGATAATTTTTCCTATTTACAATTGTACCTGTAGAATCTTGAATAGTTTTTGCAATTCCAGTATTTGTAGTCAAATCTGAAATGTTTATAGTAATTCTAACATCATCTACTCCACCACCATCATTGTAATTAGATATAGTGAAAAACTTATATCCATAATCACTTGAATTAAATCCATCACCATCAGAACTATATTTTTGAATACCTTCTATAAAAACTTCATCGTTAGTATCAAATGGATTTTCACTAAATCCACTATCAGGTGTGGTCAAAATACAAGTAAAAATTCCAGATGAAGAAGATTCTACTTCTTTAATACTAACACCATTGGTATTGTTTATTGCAAATAATTCGGCAGATTGATCAGAAATTCCTTTTGGTGCATTTGAAATGACCACTTCAGAAATCGAAGGTCCAACCAAAATTGATTCTAGAATCCCATTATTTAAAACTTCTCTTGTATCATTATTTACTATTGCAATTTGTGGTGGAGTAATATAATTATTTCCACCACTAACCACAGTTATTTCATCTATTGTATTAGAATCACTTAGTGTTATGCTTGGAGATATAAATGCTTGTGGTTGTAAAGTTCTGTCGGAAGAATATTCAAATCCTTCATTAATGATCCTTACTTGATTAATAATACCAATATCATTTGTTTTTGGATTGACAGAAAGATTTTTACCACTAGTGGAATCTGATCCAGATAATTTTGGAAGTTTTTTATATCCTTGCCCACTAGAAATAATTTTAATTTTGTCAACAGATCCTTGGGTCAAACTAGATGTAGTTGAATATTTCAATTCATCACATTCGGATGAAGTGTATGATAGTTTTTCTGGATTTTCTGAAATATTAATTCTAAATGTTGTTACTCCAACATCAAATATTGAATATGAATTTGTGTAAACACTATCCACGTAAGATATTTCTGAATAATTTTTGACATCTTTGTCTGATGTGCTTATATACCCAGATTTTTCTAAATTATAATACAGTTTTTGTGGTATATTTTTAGAATAATTAATCGTTAAGGATGCAGTTGATGATACACCAACAGTCCCAACACCAGATATGTTAAATGATGTGGTTGATCCAGTCGAAACAAAATTATTATTAAATTCTTGATCGTAATAAATTTTAAATTCATATCCACTGAGTGAAGAATCTGAAAGATTAAATACGAGATTATTATTTTTAACTGAGTAAATTTGTGGATTGATTAATGAGATGGATTGTGAAGAACTTCCTGTAGAAGCAAAACTTACCACTACAGGTGGATTTGAATTTGCGTTCTTAAGAGTATCACAGAATTTTATAGTATTTTCATCAATTTTATAGATGAAATATTCACTCTCAGTAAGTGGAGATGGTCTCCTGTATCTTTTAACTATATCATCACCAGAAGAAACAATATAGAAATTTTCTTCATCTGGGGAGACATATACTCCAGATGGATTTAAAAATGCAAACCTATCAATTTCAACACCAGTCGTGATGTCCCATGGTGTTGATAATTCATAAATGTATAATTGGTCTACAGAAATTCCCACCCAATATACTATGGTGCCAGAAGAATTAATGTGTATATCGTAAGGATTACCATCTGGTGGGTTAATATCTAATCTGCCCGTAGAATCTCCAGAATAAGATGCTGTTGTAATGTCCCATGGGGTAGAAAGATCTAATTGATGAATAAAATCTCCACTTCTTCCAATTATGTAAAGTACAGTACCATCATATTTAAAATAAATTCCTTCCGGAACTAATTGAACAAATCCTAGACTATTTCCAGACCCAACATATAAACTTACATTATCATAACTTGCAGTACTGATGTCCCATGCAGTAGACATAGAATATTGATATATTCTATCATTCGTATGCCCACAAACCCAGAACTTAAGACCATCATCTCTAATATAAATTCCAGATGGGCTGACATCCTCACTAGTAACGTCTATAAGATTTGTAAATGTTGCCGTGCTTGGACTCCATGGTGTTGAAAGTTCATACTCATTAACTTCATTAGCAGATCTACCAACAACATACATCTTCGTGCCATCAGGTTTGAAGAATATTGATTCTGGAGTAGAATCTTGAGAAGTGGTATCGATCTGATCATTAGTATCAATTAAATACTCAAAAGTATCATCTTCATAATAAACCTTATCGCCAGTTTCTAATCCGTGATCAGTGATAGTGATTTCATTTGTAGTTGTATTAATTCCGGTGGAATTAAATCCAATAGGATTAATTACAATTGCATCAATTTCCGACTTGTAAAGAACTCTGACTGCTGTTGAAGTTCCAATACCAACCGAAAGATTTGGTTTTACGGTGAGAGATATTGTATCTCCATTTGAAAGTCCATGTGAGGTTGATACAGAAACTGTAGATACGATTTTTTTAACATTCGACAATTCCTGTTTGAATGTAGATTCAAAATAATAATCATCAACATCATCACCATTTGTTCTGAAGAATACCTCATCTCCGGATATTGTTGTTTTTATTCCAATAGTATTTGGTGACTTATTTACAACATATACTGATGGTGGCAAATCATATGGGGTGCTTGTTGGGGTATTTGAGATAGAAATTGCACCATTCCCATTTGCATTAAAATCTACTAATTGATTTGTAGTAAATTGATGATTTTCCAAATATATCCTTTGTGTTGGGATATTTCTGGTAATAGTTTCATTGCCTAAAGAGAAGGAAATTTCATTACCTACTCCCGTAATAGTTCCAACACCAATCGATTCATTTGGATTAAAATATACTTTATCGTCAAATTTAGATTCGAAGTAATCTAAGTCTACATCCAAAGTAAATTTGTTTGGTTTAATGGATATTTGTTCTCCAGTAGTATGTGATATTCCGGGAATGCCCCTCTTAACTCTTAAAATATTTTTATCAGAAAATACATTCAATACCTCAAGAGTCTCTGTACCAATGCCAATATTAGTTCCCGGTAAAATTGAAGAAGGAACATTAGTTACATAAATTTCTAATGATTCTCCAGATGCTTGAATTTCTGTAGTTAATCCGATATTATTGGATACAGGTACTGTAATCCTATAGGATTCATTTAATTCTGATAAAATTGATGTTGAAAATCCAGAAATAATTACAAAATCACCACTGGATAATTGGTGGAAAGGTTCAATATACACTTCAATTTTATCTTTATCCCATACAAAAATTGAATTATTGTATGTTTCTAAAGTTGTTGTAATATCATTAATATTTTTTCCTTCAATAGATGAGATAATTGCTTGGAGACCACCACCTTCTGTTCCATCATTATCGAAAGTTAATTTATCACCAACTTTATAATCATCTCCAGAATTAATTATATCAAACCCAGAAATAGATCCTCGACTTACAGAATCAACTTCTATTTTTTGCCTCTTAATCTCATTTGTTTCTGTAATAAAATCATTATCTGCAAACTGTTCGGCAACTTTGTATGGGAAAGTATTTCTAACTAAATTTGAGTTATTAAAATCAAAATCTTGATCTAATTCAAAATTTTCACTTAAAGTATTAGATCTATAAGTATTTCCAATAAAATATGGGAATTGTGGATTTCCTACAGAATCTATTGTTGCATAGTATGCGTAAACTCCATTTGGAAAATCAGTTGTTTTTGAATATCTTCCATTATGTTGGTCAAGATCTCCACTCGAAGGACTATACTTATAATCTTCGACAAAAAACCCAAGTGGAAAGTCTGATGTTGATGGTCTATCTAAAATATTAGAAGAATCTTTTGTATAACTCGATTGTAATGTTTTTACTACGGAGTTTAAATCTGTAGGATCACTTAATGCATAAGATCCATAAATTGGATTTCCATCATATGCCCACCCAATAATTCCAGACAATTCTGCATCATCTTCTTGGAAAGAAGTTCTTATATTCTCAGAATATGCAGAAACAAAATATTGCAATTTATCGTCAATATCTTTATAAGTTTCATAATTATTAGGTGTCAGTTTCTCAACTTCATTTATAGATAATGCTCTAACTGAAGAATCAAATACAGCATCAGATCCAGAAGAGACTACATTTACCACAGTGGATGTTGAATATCCAATGCCAGGATTAATAATTTCTACATCTGAAATTTTACCATTAGATATAAGAGCTCTAAGTGTTGCTCCACTACCAGATCCGGTTGGATCAAATACTTCTAAATCCGGAACTGAAAAATATTCAAAACCACCAAACTGGAGATTAACTTGACTAATTGAACCATTTACAATAATTGGTTCAATTGATCCGTTTCTACCATTTTTGATACTTAAAATTGGTTTTAATTCATTATTAATAATCGATGACCCATATCCTGTACCAGAATCATACAAATAGAGGTCAGAAATAGATCCTTTTACTTCTGCTGTTGCAGTGATAGTATTTGTTTGAATTGCACTCGCAACTCCAACTGTAGTAAATTCTATAGAAACTTCAACATCGGGATACTTAAATTCTTGGAATCCAGACCCTGCTGATGAAAATTTCTCATAGTTTTCTTGATCAAAATTGGATGTTATAGTTCCACCAATACCAGCATCACATAACCTAAAAGAATTTTCATTATCTGCTAAAATATAATATTGGTTTGTGGTTGATAATCCAGAAATACCGGAAGTTCCACTAACATACTCTACAATATCTCCATTTAAAAATCCGTGATTTTCAAATTTAATTAAATTTTCAGATACAGATACTTTTGAAGAATCGACCAATAGTTTTCTATTAGTAAGAGATCCTCCGTCAAGAATTTTAATTTCGGATATTGTATTTTTTTCCTGACCAACTAAGAATTTATGTGTTCCAGTAAGAGAAGAGGAAGAAAATTCTATAACATTTGATAATGATGAGTAATCTTCAAAAGTTGGGAATAGTTGAATAGTTGTATTATTATCTACTTTTGCAAAATATGTTCCATTATTAACCAAAGTCGATGATCCCAATCCAATAGAAATGTCAGGATTTCCATTATTAACATATACTATTTCTTCACCATTACTAAAATTATGATTGGATAAAAATTCTAATTGTGATGTAGATACATCAATTCCACCACCACTTGTAGTTGGTCTTGCATCAAATAAAACTTCTCGCCTTCTCTTAACTAAAATAGGTTCAAAACTTCCACCTTTAATATTAAGTCCACTAACATTTACTGACAATACCTGGTTTATATCAAAATCTTGAGAATCTACAAATATATTTGTTACAGTTCCGGATAAAACAGGTTGAACTAATGCAGTTGTTCCTACACTAGAAGAAACTTCAATTTTAGGAGGATTTACAACATCAAAATTACTACCACCATTCAATACTGAAACCGAATCTAAAGGTCCATAATAAACTTTATCCTGAGACTTATAGTTAAAAATTTCAACACCATTGATCAACATTCCAGTAGACCCTGGAATAGTATTTTCATTAGATCCACTTTTTACTAAATTTAAATCAAATTTTTTAAAGATATTAGAAGATCCTAAAGTTCTTGATTTTTGGGATATTAATGTAAACTTATGAGATTCTAACGGGATTTCTGAGGATGCAAATTGAAGAGCATTAGAATCACTACCAACAAATGAACGTGATGAATAAAGTCTTATAGTCTTTGGATTTGTATCAGATACTCTGACAAAATATGATCCAGTGCTTAGTCCAACAAGAGATTTTTGATCTGGTTGATAGAAAATTTCATCTCCAGTCACAAATGGAACATTTTCATCAAAAAGAATTTCTGTATAAAAATCTGATGACAATCCTGCTAATTGACCCGAAGAAGCATTTAAAATAGATTGACTAAGACCTTTGTCTAACTGATATGTGTAGAAATTAGATTGTTCTGAATCATATGATGGTAATGAATTTGATGCTACATATGCAAAGTCACCATCCACATAAACATTTTGAATATCTGATATTAAACTCTCATTTCCATATTCAAAACTTACTTTTGAACTTGATGCCTTATTAATTTTTCTTCTTAATGCATAATTTTCTGGACTTCCTGTAGATATTTGTGTACCAGAAATATCAAATCCAGATAAAAGTACAATATTAGATTCAAATTCAATATTATCACTTACATAAGGTTGATCACTCGACTCAGTTGGATACAAAATTGTATTTGTATCAATATCAATGATTTCAACTTTGTCACCTTTTTTAAATTGTGATCTATCAACAAAAGTTTTTAAAGTGACACCATTTCCATCGAAACTTTGAATTTGAACCGAACTACTTGTGTTATAAATCCAAGAGTTTGCAAAAATTTCTTTATATGTTTTATTACTTTCTGGATTTCTTATTAGTTCTCCAAGATTTTTGACTGTTAATATTTGGCCCTCTTCTGCAGAGACAAAATCCGATGACTGCTCAAATTCTCTTAATACCCCAGTCAATCTTAATTCTACTTTTTTTGATGTGTCACCATTTTCATAACCAAAATAGGTATCTGTGGAAGAAAATACATTACTAGTTTCTGAAATTTCTTCTACAATTCCAGAACAATTTAAAAACTGATTGATATTTTTATCTGTATATGTTATAGTGTTATTTCCAGATTTAATAGTTCCGGAAGGGTCAAACCCAATCGTTGAATCGACAGATATAACTTTAGAATCAATAAGAACTTTTTCTAAACACTTTGTGTTTGGTGTAATCTTAAAAGTACCTTCAATTGTATTGGAATCATCATATCCAACAAAAAGATAAATTTTAAAGTATTGAATATTTTTTCTAGTAAATGGTTCAATAGCAGAAATAGAAGCTTTTGTTGCAGTATCGTCAGTTTTGAATAAAGTTTGTCCAACAAGTTTGCTAGGATCTCCAGAAATTGCTTCTGCAACGGCAATCTCTCTTCTAAGAAACTGTGCATCTGATGGCTTTAAAAGATACTCCTCAAGATTAATTACCTTTGGAGTTTCTCCAAAAAGAACATTAAACAGAATTTTGAATGATTCATTAGTTCCTTTTGACTCATAAAAAGATCTTGCTTCTTTTATAAAATTACCGACATTTAATTGTGAGTCAAATTCTCTATCTTCAAATCCTGGAGTAAAAGTATACTTAATTTTTTTATAAAATTCTTTTAGGAATAAAGAACTTAGATTTTCAACACTAGATCCACTAGAATGCTCTGCGGCATTGGATTGAGTAAAAACTAACTCTTCACCGTTTAATTCGTGGTGGTAATTGGTAACTCCACTAAATCCACGAACACATCCGGTAAATGAATGTGCTGTTGATCCAGTGTATGTAATAATCTCATCATCAATTTTAAAGAGACCATACTTATTTGGGAATCCCTTGGTGCTTGATACATTAATTGTAGTAGCACTAGAAGTACAAGATTGTGTAGTAGCAGTACTATCAACAATTACTTCTGGTGTTAAATTGTCAACTTTTAAATACTGATCTAAATTTTCTGCAATATCAATAGGTCCACCTTGATATTCTTGAGAAATATAGTATTGCTTTAAAAAGTCAACTGCCTTTGGACTTTCGTCCAAGACAAATTCTGGAACTTGGTTTAAGACTATATCTTGAATCTTTACTCTAGATTCAAATCCAGTTTGTATCATATTACTCTCTGATTAAATTCCCGTTTGAGTAGCTAGATGTATAAAAATCTCTGGTAAATACTGTTCCAGAAATTTCATCTCCCGATGTAATAACATCCTTTATCATATTTATTTTGCTTTTTGAGATATCTAATTCTAAGTAGAGGTCTCTAAGTCCCACAACATCATTAGATTCTGGAAATGCTTGGATTTCTACAATATTATTTGGTTTTTCTGTTGATATGATATTTACTGTTGATAGACTTATTTCCCCCTTCACATAATCAACAGTTCCTGCTGATTTACTAATAACTCTTACAGTTCCATCATCTAAAGGTTTAACAATAGATAAGATTCCAGTTTTCTTGTCATTATTTGGCACATCAGTAAGATAAACTGTCCCACTATTATTAGAAATTGTAAATCCAGTAGATTTAATATTAAATCCACTTTGATTCACATGGAACTGATTTCCAAAACATAATTCATACTGTGCAAATTGATTTGGCAATGCAACCAGATTTCTTCTAATTGTAACTCTAGTAATGTTAGAAGAAATTGCAGTGTCTGTGTTATCAATAGTTTTGAGAACTTTACTGTATCTAAATCTACCACCAAACTTGTTAAGTTCTAATGAATTTGAATAACTTGTCAGTGAATTAGAAATTTGAGATTTTAGTGTATCTGCAGTAGATACTTGTGAATCATTGTAATAAACAAATGAATCCAATTCAACATAAAGAATTTTAAGATCAACTATTGTTTGATTGATTCCAGAAACAGAATACTGCTTTAATTGTGAAAGAATTCTGCTTTTATTGAAATCAGATACAAAGTTTCCATTTTTAGGTTTAATTGATATTTGAACAGTTCCAAATTGTGGGGGATCTAATTCTTCACCACCAACAACAGAAACAGATTCTGTATCTGGATATATCTTCTTGATAATTGACTCATAATCACGTCCTGTAACTGCTCTGTTTTGTGCAGAGTATATTCTAGGTGCAAAGTACTTGATAGAGTCTATAGGCTCGATCTCAGCACCATTCTGTGCAGAGGATTGAGTTGTTACTGTGAATGGTTGTAATGTGAGAGGAGATCCAATGTCATTTTGAATTGATCCTGCAAATGAAAATACCGAAGGTCCATTACCTGCAATACCATCAGTTACAATATAATTGATAGTGATAATACTACCATCCTCTATTTTTTTGCCAATTAAACCATCACCAAATAAAAGTTCATACTTTTCATCTTGAACTTCTTGTAAAAGATATATTAATGATGTTCCATCTACATTAATAATATCTTCAACTAACTTATACTCAAGACCTAGTTCAGACTCATTATCACTAACGTATACTCTAATTGTAGAGGTATCAATAAATGGATTATTTAAAATAAATCTTTGATCTAATGATCCATCAAAAACAAATTGTTTGGTTAAATACGTTCCTTGAAATATTTCTACATTACTAAATGTTGCTCTACGAGCATTTACATTTGCACCACCTTCATTAATAAAATCTATATTTTCTGTTGGTTGCTGTATATCCTCTACAATCGAAAACACATATGATGAACTATTTGAATTTCCAACACAAACAAGACCCGACTTTAAATTCATTGTCGGTGTTTCTGTATTATAAACATCAACAGTAAATGATACTGTTGCCTTTGCTGCTGATCTTGATCTAGGAACATATCCAATGTTTCTTGCCAATGATACAACATTCTCTCTCAATGTCGCAGAGTCTAAGAAAGACTCATTGACAATCATGTTTGAGTTGAATGCAGTAATATAAGTGTTATATGCAAGAGTGTCAATCAATACAGAAAAATTAGACCCCTCAAAGTCAAATCCTGTAAAGTCAGAATTTGCTCTGAGGTAGTCTTTAATCGATTCTTTTATCTGATCGAAATCTAGATTAGTATATTTTGTAAAAGGCATATTATCTTGTTGCCTCTAATAGAAACGAATATTCTTGTGTTGGAAACTCTTGTCCAATAATATCAAAGATTACAGTCACATTAAAAGCATTTTGATCTGGTCTTGGTTGAACTTCTACTTGAAGATTATCAACCCTTGGCTCAAAATTTTCGATTGATATTTGAATTTGATCACTAATAACTGAGGCAGTACCAAAGTCTACGAATTCAAACAAACTTCCCCTCACATCAGATCCAAATATAGGATTAAAAAACTTTTCGGTAGGGATAGTTTGAACAATATTCCTTACAGATCTTCTGATTGCTGCCTCATTTTTAAGTGCAGAAATATCTTTTGTCACAGGATGGGGCACAAAAGACAAACTAATGTCCTTAAATGCCCGTGATATCCTCTGAATTGCCATTTTGACTAGAGTTTTCTGAATTTATTTATACCTCTATCCGTAGATTGGTTCTGTACCATACTCCCAATCATCATAATCTTCGTCATTACGAATTTTTTCATGCAATTCTGCCTGTTTTTTCAAATCATGACGTTTTCCTTTGTCGTACATGACCTCAGAAAGTACTCTTTCTTCGGGATCATTCGTTTTTTGTGGCATTGACCAGTAGTCTGTTGTTAAACTTGATGTTCCCCACATAGACCTCATGTAATCTTTATCTCTATCGACGGGTGAGTTGCCCATTTTGACTCCTGATTAGTGAAAATCAGAACTTTTTGAGGGGTTGCTATCCCTTGAATATTTATTTTATCCAAAAACCTTTGCGAAGATAGTCAAAATCTTCTATATATTGATATTTTGTGTCAAAATTTACATCGTTTTTATCCCATACAGGTATTGCTTCTGTATTATTATATCGAAAATCTGGATTTTGTCGAAAATGTACTTCAATGAGTTTATTTCCTATAAATTCGCAGTTGATCCAATCATAATTACCAATCAAATCATTTAAAATTGAAGGAAAAATAACCTTATAATCAATTTTTTCCCATTTTTTCCATTTATATAAAGGATCATAAGAATTACGAGTTCCTAATACCACTAATTTTGATTCTTTTTGATAAAAATCAACACTAATATGATCTCCTTCAAAGATTTCACACCAAAACTCTGATGGATGATATAAATCAGTGCCCTTATAGATATACTCAATACGAGAAAAACGTCCCATACCAAGTAGATTCATAGAAGGACGCACAACATAAAAGTCGGACTTAGGTACATCAGTCCCAACAGGACCACATGTATAACCTAACTTCCGACTTAAAATTAACTTATTGTAAACCCAAAGGTCATCAGTGTGAATTTGATTCCATTCCTGATTTCCTTCTAGATACATTATTTTTTCTTTTTGCGTTTAGCACATTTTTTAGGAGACAAAACGTTTTTACAACGTTTATCAGGTCTTGATTTGCCTCCTTTATGTATCCAACGTCCCATTATCGTCCTTGACCCCGATACATCTTACGCTTCCCATTACGAGATGTAGCTGCATACTTCGTGTGCTTACCACTTCCTTGACGAGTTTTTTTGGGTTTCCCAGGCATAAACCCGTCTTTGACTAATCCAACCTTTGAACGTACTGCCATAATAACTCCTTAAATCTTAATAATCTTAGTTTCTAAATCTTGTGGTCTTGGAGAACCTTTCTGATAATACTCTATCGAAAGGTCCTCCATAATATCAAAGTATTCCTCCTGAGTCAATCCCTTATACAGAACTTTTCCTTTCTGGAGAATTGTATACTTTTCGTCAGACATCAAATCACTCTTGTCTTTTCGTGACCAACGCGTATACGAGGATCACACCAAATCTCAAAGCCTGCTTCCTTTGCATCCAGACAGAAACTTACATCCTCTCCACACATGTCCTGAACTTCCCCAGACTCAAAGACTTGCATCTTTGGTGCAAACCATGGATACTTCATCTCCTCGTGCTCAAAGACTCCGTACTTGATCAACAACCATCCAAATCCTGCATAATCAACAGTAAATGGCTTGCGACGTTTGCCGATACTCTCAAGTGTTTCATGATTCATTACACCACCATTGTTACGGAAATCATCCTCTTCCATCCAGTGTGCAACACTCGTCGTGCGACCGTCTTCTGTACAATACCATCCACTTGCAATATCAACATCCATCAGAACCAATTGATAGAACTTCTCAGTGCTGAACACAATGTCACTATCAATCCACAACTGATAATCATATTGCAACTTTCCATCCCAGGGAACTTGATCCGGTCCTCGCAGTACATTCGCACCTAAACATTTGCATCTTGCAAAGTTTACCATCGATGAATAGTCTTGCGAAATCTGGATGCTTGCCCCTGCTTGTACAAGATCAAAACAAAGTTGTACAAAATTTTTCAGATACGTATAAGAAACTCCTCTACCAGGTAGACAAAAGACAATGGCCTTGCCTTTTACCATTTCCTTTGCTTTCTCATAGTCCCATTCTTGCTTGCTCTGAGACGCTTGTGGTGCCTTTGCTTTAACAGTAAATCCTTTAGCCATAATAGTAAGTAACTACATCAAGTATCATAACACTCTATCTATACAAAGTCAATTACTCAAGATCTCGAATAATAATGCAGTCGTTCTCAACCTCGATGTTTACTTCGACTCCCTCGTACCACCCCTTCTCATCACAAATCCATTCAGGAATTGTAATGTAATGCTCTCCCGATACTGGATCGATCTCTATGGCCGTAAAATTTTCCTGGGGATTTTTTTGCATATTTCTGAATCCTGTTGCCATGTTTTTATATATGAAAAAATTTTTTTATATGAGAGGATCTTTGAGTCTGTTTGAGAAACTTTGAGTCTTATTTTAAATTTCTTTGAGTCTTATTTTAAATTTCTTTGAGTCTTATATTTAAAGGTCGCTTCGGGTCGTTTATAGCTTATGGGGACCCATTGATTTTATATACGGGGGGGCATAAAAACGCACGAACTGCTGATAACGAACGAATGGGGGAGTTACTGTCACTAACCCCCCACAG
>Ga0208162_1000195_pt1 | contig 34618 bp, 41 predicted proteins | sample CB_VirMetaG_4_FD_184539 | JGI IMG/M metagenome (GOLD analysis project Ga0208162, IMG submission 184539) | Freshwater to marine saline gradient viral communities from Chesapeake Bay - CB_1508_1M Viral MetaG (SPAdes) (version 4) | ecosystem: Environmental > Aquatic > Marine > Coastal | place: USA... | reverse complement strand
TTTGTTATGCGTAGTAACACCCTGAGCATGAGATGGTTGGAGTGGTTAGGTGCTGAGTTTAACGATTGTCAGTACGAAAACTATCTGTCATTTATATTAGAGAGGAAGTAACACATGTGTAGTCCAAGTTTAGCTATAGCTGGTATATCCGCAGGAATTGGTGCTGTATCTACTGGTATGCAATATGTAGGTGCTAGACAACAAGCTAGGCAACAAGCTGAGTTACAAAGGCAATCTATAGCTGCTGCTCAACAAAAGGCACGGATGCAGCGAATGACTGCTTTATTAGAGAGACAACAACAACAAGAAGCAGTAGCACAAGAAAAAGGTAAAGTAGTTGCCAGGGGTGAAGCTGCCGTCTCTAGAGCTGTTGTAGCCGCAGGTGAAGCGGGTGTGTCTGGTCTGTCTGTCCAAGCACTAATGGATGATTATATCAGACAACAAGCTGGACAAACAGCTGCACTTACATCACAAGATAAACTCTACGCAATGCGTCACGGTTTGAATCTACAACAATTAGCTATGGCATCTGAACAAGAGATACGAGGACTTAGTAAACCTATAGAGAAACCAAGTGCGTTAAGAGCAGGGCTAGGTATTCTACAATCCGGCTTAGGTGCTTACGGTACTTACAAAGGTTTACAGGCACTTGAGCGTCCCGCTTTCATTGACACAGGAATGGGTATATCTAGTTACATGCCAGACTCAGATCAGTATACATTACCCGCTCGTGGACCTCTAGCTATAGGAGGAAGATAATGGCGAAGCAACGAGTACAAGTACAAGGTTTAGGCGAAGCACCTACTGTTCAACCCGTCGATCTTCCTGGGTTTCAATTTGGAATAGCACAACAACAAGCACCTACTCCTAAGTTGTTAAAGTTTGCAGGTGATTTAGAACAGGCTGGTTTATTAGTTAAAGGTTACGCTGGTATTAGACAGCAACAACTAACTAGAGATATAGAGCTACAGAAAGCACAATCAGCACAGTTTCAAGAGGAACAAAGAGAACAAGATAAGTTCAACGAGATTCTTATAAAGAAACAAATAAATCAAACGGCTATACCAAGTCTTGAAGGTAAAGCTGCTGATTTTATTAATGTTGAGAAGTATACATCGTATGATGCGGTATCGCAGAACATCGACGCTACTATAAACGAGGAATGGGCTGCGTACTCAGAAGCTTTAGGTGGGGATGTTGCTAATACTTTAGCTTCTAAAGCTATGTGGAATGCCGTTACTTCTAAGTACAAACAAGATTTATTAGCTAAGTATAAAGCAGCTAGAACAGCTTACACCTTAAATGAAAAGACTAATGATATAAGTGTTACACTAGGTGCTATGACTGCTAATAACCGTATTGTTCCTTTTAGTGACTTACAAGCTGTTATACGAGATTACGATAAAGTCTTAGCTAAGGATATTCCTGGTATAACTAAACAAGAAAGATCAGAGATTCTTATAAATGCTGTTAAACAACAAGCTAGAATGTTAGATGCAGATAAGAAACATGACGCTGCTTTTAGATTACTAGATGGAGTACAAGGTATAACAGTTAACGGTGCTCCTATATTTCAAGGTGCTAAAGCATTAGAGGAACTAACTGGTATTAGAGATGATGTAGTGGGTAAAATAGATAGCGTATCTACACAATCAACAGCAGAAGCACGGGATGTTTTAAAAGGTAGACTGTTAGCTGTTCTAGCTACCAATCCTAAGAGGTTAGAAGATATGCCGGATTCTAAAATAGATACTCTTAAAAGTGCTTTTTCTACACTTGATCCAGAAATGTCTGACGAGGAAATAACAAGGAATATTGAACAAGCTTTTGGTCCTGGGGATTTTGGTAGAAACTTAAATAACATTTTAGAGGGTATGGCTAATAAAAGCGACTTAGCTTCAAAGTTATACTTTAGGATTAATGATGATATACTTAGTCAGTGGGAAGCTATTAAAGCAGCTGGTGTTGCACCTATGCCTTTGACTGAACCTAATATCAAAGAGGCTTTAAATGGTCTCCGTAAATATGCCGCTAATAACCCTGAAGACCCCACACCTTGGAAAGGATACATAGCACAAGAAGGAGGTAGAGTACCAAGGTTTGATCAGTTGCTAAGAGAATCTAAAAGATTAGCAGCTGGTAATTATATATTAAAGAAAGATTATTATACAAACGCAGGTCAAACGCTAAGAGATAATTTAAAGATAGCAGAGAACCAAGTAACTAATTTAGACCCTGCAACTGCTGATGTTAGCATAGGATCGTACTTACCGTACTCTATATCTTATATAAAAAATGAACTGAAGAAAGAAGCGTTTGCTATTGAAGGTGAGGACCCTGAAGTAAGAGACGCTAAGTTAGAAGAGCTACAGCGTACGCTAATACAACAAGAGAGGGAAAGATTCCAAGGTATACTAGAAGCTTCTACTGTAGATTTTGATGTGACGGGAGTACCTGAGTTAACTGGTAAAGCAAGAAAAAGGGCAGAAGAAAAGTATACAACACTGCGTAGTTTTAAAACTCTACCTCCTAATTTCCGTGAGCAAGTTAAGACTGAGAGAACACAAATGGTTGCGGATGGGGAATTAATTGAGTTAGGCGTTTCGTTATTTAGGCATGGGTTTGATACATTCGATCCTGAAAGTTATAAACTACTTAACCAAGCTGTTCCAACTTTAGATGCTAGGGATGTTAAGTTGTTTGGGAATAGACTAGAGTTTAACACTAAATTAACTGAGTGGGCAGCGATAATCGAAAAAGACAAACTGACTAGAACAGGTGGAGAAGCCTTAACTGAAGAAGAGAAAAAACAAAGAGAGATATACAATGGTTTTGGTATTTACGATAGAGATAGTTTGAACGACTTTGCAAATGCTCAAAACATCATAGGTAATTACTAATGAGTAATGATTATATCAGTGGTTTATTAGAAGCCCAGTCGGAAGGTAAACTAGATACATACAATCCTACAGCTCCTGTAACTTTAGAACCAGAGGAGGCTGTACCTGCTAATGTTACAATCGAAACAGAAGCTAACACAGTTAAACCTGAAGTTGATCTAGAGCAAGTTAAAGAGATAACAGATGAGTTTAGTACTCTAGATAAATTTGGAATATACAGCCAAGCTTTTGGTGGAGAAATCATAACTAATGTAGCCACAACAGCGACACTTCTTAAGGGTTTAGGATATCTAAATGATGTAAAAAACATATCAAAAATAGGAATCTTAGCACCGGAAGGTACTTCTACTATTGGAGGTTTAATTACCTACGCAAGTGCTGAGGCTATTGGTGGTGTAGCTGGTAACTTAGTTAACCAATCAGTTTTAAAAGCATACGGTTTAGATAAGACTGAAGGATATAATTTAGGTGAACTTGTTACATCTGGTGTATTTAATGTAGGACTAGTACACAAACCAGTAGAAGCAGGTGTAGATTTGTTAGCTGGGTTAGCGAAAGATGGGAAGATTTTTAGTTTTGTAGCTCCTAGTTTAAACGAGTTAAAAGCCTGGCGTGGGGGTGAGTATATAGTCAAAGGAACTAAACAGTTTGTTAGTGGTGCTACTATTGGATTAGCTGAATCAGTACTAAGACAGAGCATCGAAGGTACTTTAAACTTAGATGAAGACTCAACTTTCGACTTGTTATTCTCCTCACTTGCAGGTGGTACAGTACAATCAGCGTTCTCTTTGTTATTAAGTAAAGGTAAAACAGGTCGCACTCAAATTGTTAATATAGTAGAAGATGCTAAGTCTAAACTAGACGATAAAAAAGAAGCACTGATTCAAAAGAAAAAAGATTCTAAGTTAAAAGGTAAACAGAAGATTGGTTTTGAGAACAAGGTTGATAAAGAAATAGACGAAGTAGAAACAGCTCAAGATATACTAGATGATTCTTTAGAATCTGTTGAAAATTCAAATAGTAAAATAGACGCTACAGAGAAAGAGTTAGGTGCGACTGAGTTAACAACTGAAGAAGTTCTAGAACCTAAACCCATAGAGGAACCTGAGCCTGTAGCACCTAAACCAGAAGAAGCTGAAGTTAAATTAGAAGAAGAGCCTACTGTTGTTGAAGAACCTGTTGTGGAGAAACCAATCAATGTAGACGAACCAGCGGAAGCACCGGAGGTAACTGAAACGGTTAAAAGGGAAAGATTTGTTGATGATGCTAGGGAAGATAAGTTAGATGAACTAGAAGCTATTCAATCTAAACTTGAGTCTACTCCTGGTAAGGGTGCGTTAACTTTAGAAGCACCGAAACTACATAAAGAAGGTAAAAAATTAGCAGACGAAACAGCAGAAAGAGTTAGTAATCTTATTAGAATTTTAGCTAAGAATCCTAAATCTATAGATATAGATGTAGCTAAACAATTGTTAAATGAAATAAAGTTCACCAGAAGAATTAATAAAAATATAATTGATTGGTGGAATACTTTAGGTGCTCGTTTGTTACAGTCTCAACAGAAAAAAGATTATACTTGGGAGGGTAGATATAGTGAGAGAGCACAGTTACAAGACGAAGCACTTAGTAAGTTAGAAGCCACGCTAGAAGCTAAAACAAGAGGCATCGTAGATGGTGATGAAGCTGATATACAATCGATGTTCGATGATTACTTAGCTGTACCGGATCAATTAAAAGCTAGGTATAGGCAGCCAGTCAAAACAGAAGAAGATGAATTTGTTGAAGTATTTAAAGAAACAAAAGCAGCGGATGAAATAGATGTTGAGAAACCTACTAAGGAGGTAAAGCAAAGTTTAGGTAAGCGTAAGAAGAAGCTGCAAGAAAAACTAACTGAACTACAACAACGCTTTGGTGATCCTACTAAGTTAACAAAAAAACAAGCTAAAGAACTTAAAGAAGACCCAGACATTAAAGACTTAAAACAACGCATAAAGTTTTACGAACAAGCTGAAGCTGATGCTTTAGAGTTAGATAGACTTGAAGCAGAGCTGGCTAAGGTAGCTGAGTTAGATGTAGCACCGCTAGGTGAACAAAGAGCAGCTGTTACTCCTAAACCTACAGGTCCTAAGAAAGTAAGCATTAAGGCTGCTCAACTAAGAAAACGAATAGCTGCTGTTAAAAGTAACATTAAGCAAAGGCTGGCTGATATAGACAGAGCTAGAGTTGAAATGTCTGATGAGTTTCAGGCAGCTAAAGCTGAAGAAGCTATTAATAGTAGGTTATCTAAACTACAGTCAGAATTAGACGAACTTAGAGAAACTTTCGGAAGAGAACCTGAAGAACTTGTACCTGGGAAACCCAAAGACAAAGACCCTAGAGTAAAAGAATTAGAAGATAAGATTAAGTTCTATAAGGAAGCTCAGAATGAAATAAGAAGGATTAAGGAACTTGAAGCTGAGAAGGCTAGGTTGTTAGAAGTTGAGACGGGACCGCTTGGTAGGCAACGAGAAGAGATAACACCTAAACCTACAGGGCCAAAGAAAGCACCAGGTAGAGTCGAAGAGTTAAATAAAGACATAGCATTCTTGCGTAAGAATATGCGTAATAGGGTGCGTGAAATAGATCGTGCTAGAATTGAGATGTCAGACGAATTTAAAGCTGAACAACTACGCAAAGCTTATGAAAAGAAACGAGCAAAACTTGAAGGTGAATTAGACGGTTTAAGGAAAAGATTTGCTGAGATAGATGAGGAAGAAGCAGCAGCTGGTTTAGCACCTAAGAAAAAGAAAGAAGACCCAAGGCTAAAGGAATTAAAAGCTAAAATAAAGTTTTACAAAGAAGCCGAAAAAGAAGCTAAACTTGTAGCTGATCTAGAAAAAGAATTAGCTAGAGTAGCGGATATTGAGGGACGCAGTGTTATAGGTGAGGTAAGAGCTGAAGTAACTCCTACTCCTAAAGGACCCACTAAACCAGCTAGATCACAAGAGCTTAGAAAGAAGATAGCAGACTCTAAAGCTAGAATGCGTCAGAAGATAGCTGACTTAGACAAAGCTAGGAAACAAATTGAAGATGCTCAGTTAAACGCTAGATTATTTAAAGAAATAGAAGATGCTCTATATAAACAATTAGAAGCAGATACATCTAGCCAAATAACGAGAAGCTGGCGTTTTATACAATCGCTTAGACAGCAAGCTCTAATCGATCAGCTACCTTCAGTACTTGCAGGGCTTCCTACTGGTATTGGTGCTATATATAAACAAATTTTTCGACCTATAACCACTTTTATATATAACGCTGATAACACTTCATTACCTGTAAGAACACGATTAGCTTTAGCGGATGTAGCAGCAGCTGTTAAAATTATAACAGATTTAAAAGGTTTGTGGACAGAAGCTCGTAGAACTTTTGTAGAAAATGCGTCCCCTGTTGACAATAGGGCGGGTAAGTTGTCGGATGAAATGAGTGTTTCAAAATCACCACGAGGAACTCATTCTTTGGTGTCTAGAGCTTACACATCCGCTAAAAGAAGAGCTGAAGCTATCGAGAATGTATCTAATGTTTTTAATCGTTTCGTAAAAAACGGTGACTTATTTTATATATTATCTTTAGGTGTGCGTGGTATACAATCCGTAGACGCAGTCTTTAAAAGACAATTATATAAAAGTAGGATTTATTCAGGAGCACAAAAGAAAGCTATTCTAGAGTTTCCTAATGACCCTAAAAAAGCTAAAGCAAAGGCTCAGGAGTTATACAACGCACAATGGAAAGAAAGCGACGGGTTGTTAGTCTTAAAAGAAACAACTGAATTTGAAGATCAGATCAATCAGATAAAGGAAGAATTATTATTTGCAGCTGATGGAGATTTAGAAGATATGCCGTCAAACCCTTTAGAAGCTACTATAAACTTCCTCAAACAACAGGTTAACGATGGGGGGCTTACGGGTGCTTTTATAGACGCATTCGCTCCTTATATAGGAGTACCTATGAGATCGATATACAGAGGAGGGAAATTAGTCGTAGCTCCAGCACAAGTATTAGCACAAGGAAGTTTATCTAAAATACCATTTCTACGAGGTCAGATTAACCCATTCAGTAGAAAGTTAAAGGAGTTAGAAACAAAACTAAGATTTGAATACGATTTACTTAGGAAGTTAGATGACCCAGAAAAAATAAAAGGAGCTAGAGATAGGATTAAAAACCTAACTGAAAGGCGTGATAAAACAGCTGAACGCAGATTGCGTTACAACGAAGAGTTATTAACTGATGCTATGGTGTCCACTTCTTTATTAGGACTAGGCAGTATGGCTGCTCTTTACTATGGGGCAACGGGTTCTTTAGAGTGGCTAACACCTGATCAAAGAAAGAATAATAAATTAGAATCTTTTAGGTTGTTTGGTATGGATTACTCCGCTGCTTTACCTTGGTCGTTTCCTTTAGCTTTATCTGCGGATGTAGCTTCTTGGTTGCGTATCAAAATGGAGGAAAGGGAAACTGGTAAAACTATTTTAACTAAGGATCAAACATTAGCTTTTGTTATTGGTGCTTCTTTTAAAAAGTTAGCTGAAGCCATGCCATTAGCACAAGGTATAGAGACCGCACAAGAGATAGCTAAATTTGAAGGAGATGTAACAAAGAATGCTGTATCAAGACTTGTCGCCTCTTATGTACCTATACCAGCTCAAGCGAGAAAGATAAACAATACCATAAAACAAGAAGGAATACCGGACCTGCGTGGTGGTTCTTATTGGGATAGAGTGGTATATGCTGTGTTAGGTTCTGGAGTTGGTAATTTAAAAACAGACCGTTTAGGTGAAGATGAACAAAGCACAGCTAATTGGGTGACTCAAAATATTATTAGACAAGCACCTAGAGATGAATTGATCCGTAGTGAGTTTGATAAAATCGTAGCAACTGATACTCATAAAAACTTATCAAATAAACCTTCTATGTTAGCTGGTGGTATTAAGATGACAGAGTGGGTAGATGAGGACGGGATGACTTTGTCTTATGCTTACGATCAAAAACTTAAAAGAACTAGCATAAAAGTTGAGGAGTTAGGTTTTAAAAAATATACAATAAAACAAGCTGTAGGTGCTTTAATAAAAGATAAAAACTGGATTAAAGAGTACAGTAAAGGGTTCCAAGAAGACCCAGAGACTGGTCGATTTATTAACCCAGGTCTTAAGATTTTAAATTCTGTTTTAAGAAAATTTTACAACGAGACTCAAAAGAACTTAATAGAAGATAGCAGGTTCCTAAATAAGTTTGTTAATGAAGAAGGTGAATCGTTATACTACTTACTACAAACTAGAGGCACTAAACCAGCACCTGTAGGTCGTCCACTATCACCGCTCGAAATACTTACGGATTAGCAATAGTGCTTGAACTCCTAACTCAATAGTTAATAATATATTATCATGGCTAACACCTACGCAGACTACACTGGCGACGGGTCGAATACAGACTTCGCTATTACCTTTGATTACATTAAGACAGCCCATGTTGCGGTAGAGATCAACGACGGACCAGCAGGTGGTACGAACAAGTGGGTACGAAAGACACTGACCTCTGACTACACTGTTGTTACATCGCCCGCTAAGAAGGTAGTATTTAATTCTGCTCCCGCTAACTTAGTAAAGGTCAGGGTGTTACGAGACAGCGACGCTAATACAGGAATCGTGGACTTTGCAAACGGATCGGTACTGACAGAGACAGAACTTGATAACTCCTACCAACACAACCGTTATCTTGCTGAAGAAGCAGAGGAAGGAAAGACGGGAGGAGCTTTAGTTAAGAATGAAACATCCGGACAGTTTGACGCTGATGCGTTACGCCTTGAGAACTTAGCTGATCCTGACTCTGACGACGACGCTGTTAACAAAGGATACGCAGACAATCGTTATGTAGATGTAGCAGGTGATACGATGACAGGTGCTCTGGACATGGGTGCTAATAAAGTTACTTCATCTGCCACTCCATCCAGCGGTAATGATCTGACGAATAAGACTTATACAGACGCTACTTTTGTTGATGTTGCTGGTGACACGATGAGTGGTGCTTTAAACCTCGTCGATCCAACTGCTGACGACCACGCTGCCAAGAAGAAGTATGTAGACGATCAAGACGCACTACAAGTTACTAAGACAGGTGATACGATGAGTGGTAACTTGGTTATGTCAGGTAATGATATAACTAGTGTTAACAGTGTACAAGGGCTTGTTGATCCGACTTCCGATGACCACGCTGCTAGAAAGAAGTATGTAGACGATACTATCACCACTTCATTTGCTACAGGTTCTCCTCCACCAGGTAATGAGATAGGTACAAGTGTTATTGAAGACGACGCTGTTACTTTTGCAAAGCTTCAAAACCTAGCACAGAACACAGTTATAGGTAGTGTAAGTGTGGGGAGTAATGACCCTAAAGCATTAAGCATGACTGAGTTACGGGCTGCTTTAAATGTAGAAGACGGTGCAACCGCAGATCAAAATGCTTCCGAAATAAAAACTGCTTACGAAAGTAACACAAATACGAATGCCTTTACGGACGCAGAGCAAACTAAATTAACAGGTATTGCAACTAATGCTAATAACTATGTTCATCCTACAACAGACGGAAACCTTCATGTACCTGCTACAGGAACTACAAATAATGGAAAAGTTTTAACTGCTGGAGCAACTGCTGGCTCTTTTAGTTGGCAGACTCCATCGTCAGGTACATTCACTCGTAATACAGTCACTAACCACAATAATTCTACTAAGTCAGGTAACGTTTCCTTCATTACTTTTACAGGGACATGGACGGGTTCAGGCAATGCTGAAGACGCTTTTACTTTTATTATCGATTCCGCTAAAATAGGAAATATATCCAACACACTTGTTACTCTGAACACTTCCTTATTTCCTAGTAGTGGGGACCTTACTGTCAATTCTGGGGATCTGTTAGTGGTGCATGACTTTATTTACTTTGATCCATTAATGACGACAGGTACAGCACCTACTGGAATAATTGGGGCTCATTTGCCGGTTTTTAATGACCGCACTAATCAATTAATTGGTAGGGCAAAAATCCAACAGCAACTTTCGAGCCTACCAACTAATTCAGGGGTAAACACTACTCTTCATCTCCATATCCATTTCAACCAAAGCGTACTTTTTAACCAAGCTTTAGGAAATGGAATTGGTGTAGGCACTTACCCATTAATTTCAAAAGCATGATCGAATCTCTATCTGGTCTTTTAAATACCGCTCTAGCTATTGCCCTTGGAGTTATCGGTTGGATTATTAAACGCATGATCGAACGCTTGGACCTTGGTGAGAAACGGATGACTAAGATAGAGGTGGAGTTAGCTGCTCAGAAAGAAAGAGATAGAGCTGTTGAAGCACGGATAGAAAAGGTAGAGGAAGCACTTAAAGAAGTTCACAACAAACTAGATCGTATGATGGAGGTATTAGTGAGGAAATAGATATGCCAAAAGGATTATATTACAACATTAACAGAAGAAAGAAACTAGGTATTAGCCGTAGTAAGAAGAAGTCTACTATATCTGCTAAAGCTTACGCTAATATGAAGCGTGGTTTTCCGAAGAAGAAGTGAGTGTATCGTTATCTATAGGTAGAGGCGAGAAGTCCCGTAAAGGTGGACTAACTGCTAAAGGCAGGGCTAAGTACAATCGTGCTACTGGTTCTAATCTGAAAGCCCCTCAGCCTGGTGGTGGTCCTAGAAAGCGTTCCTTCTGTGCAAGGATGTCTGGAGTCAAAGGACCGATGAAAGACAGTAAAGGTAGACCAACAAGAAAAGCTTTAGCGTTGCGTAGATGGAAGTGTTGAGATGCTTCGACGAGCAAAACAGACGGTTAATCCGTTATCAGCACAATCACGCACGCTGGCGGTAACTTCAGCAGGAGAACTAGATGTTTTAAAGAGTGACTTTGAAGCGGATAAAGCAATCAAGGATTCTAAAATAGCTACATTAGAAGCTGACAAAACAACACAAGACGGTAAACTTACAACACTAGAAGCAGATAAAGCAGATAAAGATACACGCATGAACACCGCTGAAACAAAGATAACAACCTTGGAGAACTCAGCTACAGGTATAGTTGACGGTGGTCGTGCGGATGTACAACACTTAGAAGCTACTGATATAGATGGAGGTAGTGCATCGCTATGAGTATTAGACGCATATTTCTAAGACGGGATTCTGCCAGTAACTTTGCCAGTACCAACCCTGTCCTTTCCGAAGGGGAACCTGCGTTTGATACTACCAATCACATACTTAAGGTTGGTGACGGGACGACTCCGTGGAACTCTTTATCTCAGTTTCAAGGACCACAAGGACCAACAGGTGCGGACGGTGCTGATGGTGTATCTATACAGACTTACACTAAAGCTAACCTACCACTAGCTGCTACGGCAGGTACTAACGCTCTAGTCACAGACGGTACAATAGGAGGCACTCCTACGATGTCTTACTTCTATAACGGTAGTTGGTACAGAACTTTCGATAATTCAGTAATAACAAACCAAACAATCGATCTATTTATATTAGCTGGTCAGTCGAATGCACATGGTGAGGGAGATGTATCTAGCCTTACATCAGGGCAATCAACACAAGATGGATTGTTCTATACCTCCTGGCATGACAGTACTTCTAACGCTGAGACCACACAAAACTACTCTAACTGGGCAACTTCATTAGTAGCAGGTAGCACAAGAGGAGACAGTAATAACTTAGTAAATTCTCCTTACTTTGGTCCTGAGCTTGGATTTGTTAGTAGAGCAAAAGCAATCAATCTCACCACACAACCTATAGGTATTCTTAAATACGCAGTAGGTGCATCCACCCTTAACGCTGGTACATCTCTTTCTGACTGGGATACCACAGCTACAGGTTCCAGAGAAGGTGACTGTTATCGTGGTTTACTTTCCGCACTGTCAGATGCTACCACCAAGCTAACCAACGCAGGTTACTCTTGGAACTTCAAAGGTATGATATGGTGGCAAGGAGAGAGTGGTGCTTCAGTTAGTGGTCTTAATACATTTATAGCAGCAGTACGCACGGTACTAGGCAATTCATACGGGGTGTCTAATACATCTCAGTTCCCTGTTGTAATAACAAAGATTGGATATGGTACCGACCTTACGCCTGTTGCTAGTGCTGATGCATATGTTGGAATTGTAGATTCAGCTACTTACGGGCACTCAGCAAGTAACAATCATGTAGGAAAAGCTGGTAATACAGATACTAACAGCAACGGTGTAAACGATATGTTTGACATTGGTGAAGCTTATGCTGATCAGATGCAATTAGCTATATCCGGTTCTACCAACGCAGCTTGGGACCCATCATCTATTACAACTCGTTTGTGGTTAGACATGGACGATCAGACTACCTTTACTTCATCTAGTGGTAATGTCACAGCAATCGCAGACAAGTCAGGCAATGGATACACCTTTAACGCTCAATCAGGTAGCACACTCACAGCGGTTAACACAGCACAGAACAACAAAAATATACTTAGGTTTGATAACAACTCAGATGCAACTTCATACACGAGTGTAGGGTTTAGTTCAACTGCTGTTCATAAATGGTTCTTTGTGGTCAAGGTAACAGCTTCCGATACTCACGATGCATTGGTTACATTCACAAAGAGCAACCCAACCCTACAGATGATTATGTTTAACATGAGTGGTGCTGGTGTATTCTCAGGTGATTGGTACATGAATCCCGGTAATAACATGACAGGCAACTCGACTAACCTATTAAACCAATGGGTTATGCTGTCTGCTGAAATGGATATTCCTAACACTCGTGCAACTTTAGCTCTAAACGGTACAGCTTATAACACCAATGTTACTCAGTCAGGACTATCCACAATGGGTGCTATGTCAGTAAGACTGAACGATTATCAGAACAACGCTGACTCTGATTGGGGGGAGGTTGTATTCGTTGAAGATGTAACACAATCAAACTCTGATAAGATCGAAGGATACTTAGCACACAAGTGGGGATTAACAGCAGACCTACCATCTTCACACCCATATAAAACACAAGCACCATAAGATACCATGTTAAGTCACAAAGAAGGAAGTAAACTGCACGACAAGATAGCTGGTGCGTATCGTAACAGCATCGACCTGATGGAGGCTGAGGGAGAGTACAACGCTGCACTACTCAACGGAGCTAGACAGTTCCTAAAGGATAACAATGTTGTCATGGACTCAGGAGTAGGCACACCATTAGATGCGTTAGCTAATGACTTAAATACTTTACCATTTGAAGAAGAAGAAACACCAAGAGATACCGCCCAAGCTACGGGACTTTAGAAACTTCCTGTACCTGGTTTGGAAGCACCTAAACCTCCCTGATCCAACAACGCTGCAATACGACATCGCTGAGTACCTGCAAAACGGTCCAAAGCGGTCTGTTATCATGGCGTTCCGTGGTGTAGGTAAGAGTTGGATAACAAGTGCTTTTGTAGTACATCAGCTACTGCTAGACCCATCTAAGAACATACTTGTTGTATCAGCATCTAAGAATAGATCAGATGACTTCTCTACATTTACCTTGCGAATCATTCAGGAGATTCCCATTTTACAAGGATTAAAGCCATCTGAGAACCAACGATTCAGTAAGATTGCATTTGATGTTGGACCTGCTCCTGCCTCTCACGCTCCCTCTGTTAAGTCACTAGGTATATCGTCACAGCTAACAGGTTCTCGTGCTGATATAATTGTAGCAGACGATGTGGAGGTAGCTAACAACTCCGCTACACAAGGAATGAGAGATAAGCTGGATGAACAAGTAAAAGAGTTTGACGCTATCATTAAACCCCTAGACTCCTCCAGGATCATCTTTCTTGGTACTCCTCAGTGTGAGGACAGTATATACAACAAACTACGAGAGAGGGGCTACAAGAGCCGTATATGGTCTTCTGAGTATCCAGACGATACCGAGGCTATAAACAACTACGGAGGTGATTTAGCACCCCTTATAGCGGATAACATAACACCTGAGACAGTTGGTACTTCTACAGAACCCCTACGCTTCACTGACCTAGACCTGGAAGAAAGAAAGATGTCTTACGGTCGGACAGGGTACGCTCTTCAGTTCATGCTTAATCCGAAGCTATCGGACGCTGATAGATACCCATTAAAGATTAACGATCTAGTGGTTATGGATGTTGATGTGGATGTAGCTCCGGAGAAAATCGTGTGGTCCAGTGACCCTGATAACTGTGATAGAGAACTTCCTAATGTAGGACTAGCTGGTGATCGATACAGAAGACCTGCTAACACTGTTGGTGATATGATACCGTACACAGGCTCGGTGCTATCTATTGACCCGTCTGGTCGTGGTAAGGATGAAACGGGGTACGCTGTAGTGAAGATGCTTAACGGTCAGCTGTTTGTACCGGATGCTGGAGGTATTAAAGGAGGTTACGATACTAAGACCCTGCAACAACTTGTAGCTATCGCTAAGGATAACAAAGTTAATAAGGTAGTGATAGAGTCTAACTTTGGTGACGGTATGTTTATGGAGCTGATAAAGCCTCTGTTTAGAACAACATATCCTGTGACTATAGAAGAAGTCAGACATAACAAACAAAAGGAACTAAGAATAGTAGATACCCTTGAACCTGTACTCAATAGCCACAGGCTTATCATCGATCCTTCCGTCATCACGGATGACTACAGGTCTGCTCTATCCTATCCTATTGAACAACAAACCAGGTACATGCTTATGTATCAATTATCTAGGATAACAAGAGATAGAGGTAGCTTGGTACATGATGACCGTCTTGATGCTTTATCAATAGCTGTTGGTTATTGGGTGCAGCAGATGGCTGCTGATGTTAACCAATCTATGATTGATAGACAACAAGAGCTGTTGGAAGAAGAACTAACAAAATTTACTGATAGCTTTCATAAAAGAAGTAATAAGGTCTCTGCTTACCTCTGGTCGTAGTCGCTACTACTCCTACTCCTTAATAACAAATCTTTAGTAGATATATATTGTAATTTCCTACTTAGTTTAAATACATATATAAGTCTACTTATGTAGACACACCTATCCTTAAAAACTTCTTTAATATCGATCTATTGATAACCGTACTAAGTATTAGTTACGAAAGAACGAAGTATGAGTAACTACAATAGCTGTAATCAATCTGATGGAACTGAAGTAGCTGCTAATGTTGTCTTTGTTAAAAGGAAGCTGTAGCAGAGGGATCAGTTAGTGTAACCTTTTGGTACTGCTGCTTAATACCTATTTAATATATATTGGTATGATTATAATCAAATATCACCGAAGGAAAGTTGTAAAGCTTTTATTTCAGAACCCGCTTAAACAGTGGTCAAGAATCGTACAACAGATTTACCTATGAAATCGTCTCGCCTTATGTTATTGTTACAAAGATGAATATCAACGATCAAACAGACACCTTCCAGTACGAACTGGCAAAGCTTATATACCGATTTAAAAGTGAGTACGATATTAACGACTACACTATAGCAGGGTGCCTGGACTTCGCTAAGCTGTCTGTACTAACTGAAACAGATGATGTTATCTTTACTGGAGAAGAACAAGTAGAGGATGATGAAGAGCCGTTTGAGCCTCAGTTCTGATTAAGACTCTAACTTATATAGATCATTCCTAGAAAAGTTTTTAGCAGAAAAATCTGAGAGGCTTACGCTATATACGGCACCGCTCATTCCCCCTTGGCCACCCCTAAGATTATTATAGCAGGGGGGTATTGACTTCGCCATTTATGTATTATGTCTAATTAGATTTGTTGATTATCAGGTACTTACAACAGGTTAGTGTATTTGTACTAAAATCAAGCATCAAATCGTTGTTATTTTTTCGCAAATCAACAGGAATAAACGGCTGTTTGCGTCATCAGTCTGGAGCTGTCTAGATGCAATCTTATTGCGTTTGGTCTTGTATGTTCTTTTCTCTTTCGATGTTCTAAGTCTCAATTGAGTCTCAGTATCAATAAGCAGTTACTCTCTATCGATCTAATAGCTGTGATAAGTTGAACTTATACAATCATCATTTGAATATTTTTTGATGGAAGTATTGACAAGTTTGTGGCAATGGTGAGGGCATGAATAACGAATACACCTATCAAATACCTAGTTATGCACTTAGCTATATCTACAACGGAGACGACAGCGGTCTTGAGCAAGACGACATTGACAACATCGATGCTTTTCTTGCTAGGGAGCACTACATTGACACTTGGGACATTTTGGACGAGTCAGAATATTTCTGCACTACTCCCGAGTTTGGCTTGCCTTGCAATGTTGTTGATGTTGTAGGTGTGCAATTTGCAAACTCTTAATTCAAACTACTATCAACCCAATAAAACAAAATACATCATGAATAAAGAAACTATTGAATCAGTACGCCATGAAGTCAGAGAGCTTCAGTTATGGATTGAAAACACTGGCACATACTACGAACGCTTTCTTGTGCCGATTGCTAAGAACTTTCAACGCAAGATTAAAAAGAATGTCTTTGACATGACCAAAGCTCCAAAAGCTTATTATGCTGTTTGTTTGTTAGCTTCTAACGACTACAAGGAGCAATTTGGTTATTCATTTACTAAACTTGTCAGGGACTTAGTAGCTCAAAACTTAGCTGAAGAATACCACGCTGAAATCTTAGCACAAAACGGGGAGATGTTTTCATGAGCAAGAATTGCTTTAATACTACACCTTATAGAGGTGGACGCATTCACACTTGTTACAACACCATTACAAAGCAAGAAGAGGTAAAAGTTACTTACAACGATTTCACCTTTCATTGTAAAACCTTTATAGGTGCACAGCGTAAACTCACACGAATATCCAAAAATCCTTTATTCAACTAATCTTATGAAAATCTCCACAGAAAAACTTAAAGATAATCAAATCAATCTTAACTGGATGAAACCTAGCAAAGTAGATCAATGCCTTGAATATGGCGTTATCATTACCTTAGCCGTTGCGTGGGGTTGTATCCTTGCCAGTATCTTATTCTCTTAACCTTACTTACCTATCTATCAAAATGAATACACATTTACAGAACTATCAAAACCGCATGATGGAAAAAGAAAGCCTTAAATATCCAATCGGAACTCAATACCTGCCAATGGGAAGAAAGAACGCTAAGGTTTGCACGATCACGGAATGCTTTAAAACATACGATTCAAAGGGCAACCTTGTTAAGACATCCTATCAGTCTACGCATGATTTTTTAGGGCAAGCTGTGACAAATCATGATGTCTGCGGGACAACTATTGCCCGTGGAATCTATAACTTGAAAGGGAAAGCATGAAAATAGAACATTACAAACCTTGTTATTTAGTCCAAGATGTTGATGAATAATATGAGCGTATCATTTATCTACCAAAACATGACCTTCTATTACCGGATCGATTCTCACAGCTCTTCCATGCCATTTATTGCGTGGGGGTGTCGTCAGTTACCGATCAGTGGAACTAACATAGCGTCAAAGGAAGCGATGATGGAAGACATCAAAGACAAACTTAAACAATACTATCGAAACAGGAAGCCGAAGGCGGACGCTGAGAGCGTAGCGAACAACAGAGTACCTGTTAAAACTTTTGATGTTTGCGATAAAAGCTTGCAAGGGATGGAGAACGAAGGCACAAGATGTATCGATCATGACTTTGAATAACACTAATCCAGAACACCTTGAAACGCTTGACGAACCGAGCTTGCAAACGCTTATCGATCATTACTTAACTGTCCGTGAAAAGCTACCTGATAGCGTACGTGTCCGTGATCGATTGATTGAATTGCAGGACGAGCTACTTAACCGACAAGTAGAAAGAGAAAACTAACCGATGGACAGCCTCACCTTATTTTGCTTGATGATCGTATGCATCGTCTTTACAGCATGGATGTACCGAGATTAATAAACCGAGAACTATGAAACTATATAAAATAAAAGACAACGAAACTAACAAGATATTTAACTGGACACTAGATGAAGTGCTAGAAGTAATTAACCGAGACCGAGATGAGAATGAAGAGTGGGAAGATGTCACGGAAAATGACGATGTAGAAGCACACTTTAAATCATTAGTAGAACCTGAAGGTTACCTGTCCATATTATGAAAGAAGAGCATTTAGCGAGCAGAGTGAGTAAATGCGATAGGAGCGTAGCGACTGAACTATTACTTGACCCAATCGACATGACCGAGGAACTGATGTTCCATATTTTTAATAACGATATGAACCGAGAGTTGGACGGAAGATGGCTTGACTTGTACCTGTCCTTACAATTATACAAAGAACACCTTGAAAGGATCGAGAGAGATGAAGATTCCTAAGAAATATATACATCAGAGTGGTAAGAATAAAGGTAAGCTAAACCAAAAACTATTAAAAGTAGAAGGCAAGTTTAAACGAGGTGACGCACACCCGAAAGTTAAAGGTTTGTTATGGTTTTCTAAAGCTACTAAGTGGATGTTAGAACAAGACTTCATAACTAAACATGAAAAAGTAAAGGCTGATAGTAGAAAATGGAAACAAGAAAACCGAGGTCATGTAAAAGAATACAACAAACAATATAGAGAAGAAAATAATCACTGGATATTGCCTCAACAGAGGGAGTACAAAGTTATTAATAAAGAAAAATGTGATGCTAAGAGGCATGAATGGTGGTTAGAGAACCGACACATTAAGAATGAAAAGAATCGAATCTTTATGAAAGAGTACTCTAAAACACCTAAAGGTAAAGCATACACAAAAAAGTATAGGGAAAGTAAAAAGGATGATACCGAGTTTATGTTGAAAAAGAATCTAGCAGGTTGTATTAGGCAAGCTATAAAGAAGCAGGCTGGAGAGAAAGCTTTCAAGTCTATGGAGTTATTAGATTGTACTATAGAACATGTAAGAGACCACTTAGAGTCACAATTCACTGAAGGTATGACATGGGATAACATGGGCAGAGGTGGTTGGCATATCGATCACATCATTCCGTGTGCATTCTTTGACCTGACCAAACCAAGCCATCAAAAGGTATGTTTTAACTGGCAGAATCTTCAGCCGTTGTGGGAGAAAGATAATTGTGCAAAAGGTGATAAGATTCCGTGGTATGTTTTATTGACAATCTTAATGAACAACTACAAAACCATAACCTTATGAGCAGTTACGACAACTGGTTAACCGACCCTTACGAACAGCACTATTATGAAGCAGAGAAAGAAAGACGAGAAAAAGAAGAGCACTTGGAAAATATTAGCGTACTTGAAACCGAGGAAGAAATCGAAGAGTACCTGTTCTACCACAACATCAAAGACCCACGAGAGAAATAACGGAATCTTTTGGGAAGCGGAAGCTGACATCATACGAACCGAGCTTTTACATGATAGAAAACTATGAGTTAAGTGTAACCGACCTGCCATTTGATTGGTCTAGTGTCGATCACAACGCTATTGCTAATGGTTGGAATAAGTTTTGGAGCGAGTGTGAGATCACTGGATTTAAGCGTGATAAGAATGGTAACTATGTCCGTGATGAAGACGGCAACCTGATTGCACACCGCACGAACAAGCAACGACAGCTACCAAGAGGATGGTTTAATAACGCCCATGACTGATACAAGAAGTCATATTGCACGGATGCGTGAGTGGGGAAAGGTACAATACCGTAACCGCCAAGCCAAGCTACGCAAAGAGGGAGAGTCTAGTCACACAGCATCGTGCAAGCGTATGTTACAGAGTATGTGTCCGAAGTTAGGGGAAAGAGTGAAGCACATCATTGACCAGTTCACTAGTCCAGGATACACAACACCTCTTTACCTGACCTTTGTACTGGATATGTGTCCATACGAGATTGCTGTTATTGCTTTGCGTACCTTCTTGAATAACTTGGACAACCATCTAGCCATTGCAAAGATGGGACACAGGATAGGTAAAGCATTTGAGAATGAAGCGAGGTGGAAGTATGCACTTGAGAACCTGAGCCATAACAAGCAAGACCTGTTAGCTATACCTGACCGTAAAAAGCAGAGCAAGATCAAGCAGTTCTATAAGTATGAAGATACAAGATTTGAACTGTGGGATCACAGAAACAAAGTTAGTTTAGGCTGTTGGTTGCTTGAAGAAATTAGACAGCAGACTGGTCTTTTCGAGATAGGATTCCGTGAAGGTAAGACTAATTTAAAAAGAGTTGAACGCTTTGTATTACCTACCCGACAGTTCAAAGATTGGATACATCGCTTTGATAAGTGGAAGGAAGCAGGGGAGGTATTTAAGATGGCATTACCTGACCGTCCAGTTGATTGGCATGGATTGATAGGCGGTGGATACGACATTGAACAGCTACCTGCACAGAAGTTCTTCACTGGTAAACCTGTTGAATGGTTTGAAGATCATAACTACGACCATGTAATGCGTGCTTGTAACCGATTGCAGAAGGTGGAGTGGCAGGTCAACGATGAGATGTTAGATATTACATTGAAGTGTTGGGAGAACAAGCGAGTAGTTGGTAACATTCCACAATTCGGAGAGATACCTGAGCAACCGTATTACACAGGAGGAGACGAGCAAGAACTTACTATCTGGAAGTTAAAACAAAAAGATATAAAGACTACTAACGCTAGTAACAGCTCCAAAAGATTCCAAGCTTGTCGCATCCTGCACTTGGCTAAGATGTACAGTAAGTGGCAGAAGTTATACTTTCCGTATCGTTGTGACTATCGTGGCAGGATTTATGCTATGCCTTACTATTTACATCCACAAGGTTCTGACTTGGCTAAGAGTTTGTTAGACTTTAATAACGGTCAGCAAGTGGTGGATGAAGAGGACTTGGAAGCTGTACTTGTACACGGAGCGAACATGTGGGGAGTGAAGGGTACACGAGAGGAACGACTAGAGTGGGTAGGTAAGCGACAGAACTTTATCCTTGAGGCAGCGAATGATCCACACGGTACTGATTGGTGGACTGATGCAAGTGATCCGTTCTGTTTTCTGAGATTCTGTTTAGAGTTTAAGAAGTTTACCGAAGAAGGATACGGATATGTTAGCTACCTACCTGTGCGTCAGGACTGTAGTAATAATGGCATGCAGATACTGAGCTTGTTATTACGAGACAAAGAGATCGGACGCATGTGCAACCTAGTGGAAGAAGACCAAGCTAATGACATGTACCAGTATGTAGCTGATCGTATCTATGATGAGCTGAAGAAAGACGGTGGTGTTATTGCCAAGGCTTGGATGCAATACGGTATCAAAAGAAAGATTGCTAAGATGGCAGTGATGAACCGTCCGTATGGAGCTACTAGTTATAACTTAGTACAGGATTTGTTTAAGAGTATAGGTATCAATCATCCGTGGAGTAGCACAGGTGAGATGTTAACTGCTGTCATATGGATCAGTAATATCATAAACAAGATAGCAGATGAGGTGTGTGAACCAGTAAAGAAAGTAATGAAGTATTTACGGCAGACCATCCGATGCTTACCTTACGAAAACGGTATTACTTGGACAACACCTACAGGATTTAAAGTTAAGCAGAGCTTTCGTAAGTATAAGAAACTAAATATAGAATCTGTATTTGATAACACTACTGTATATTTAAATACCTACGCTGAGACAGATGAGATAGATACTAAGCACCACGGCAACGCAGTGACTGCTAACTTTATCCACAGTCTTGACGCTTGTATTGTACATCAGGTCGCTAATGAGGTTGACTTTGACTTGGCTACTATACATGACTGTTTCGTGACACACGCAAGTAACGCTAAACAAATACACAGAATGGTGCGTGAAGCATACACTAAAACTTTTTCTGTTGATCTCCTGACTGAGTTCCGAATGGAGCAAATCAACAATAACCCGACCGCAGAACTTCCATCCGTGCCGGAACTTGGAGACCTAGATGTCTCGGCAGTAAAGCGTATGAAGTATCTGTTGTCTTAACTAATAAATACAAAATAGATATGCCACTAAAAGCTAGAAAGAAACACGATATTATAAAAGCAAAAGGTACGGCTAAGTACTGTCACCTTAATGAACCTAACAAAAAGTTCGATCCGGAGTATGGAGTGTGGAGCTGTGATGTTGTAATTGACAAGGAACAAGCAGACCAAATCAAGAGCACATTGCGTCCGTTGTACGAGGAAGAACTGCGTCAGGTACAGGAAGCAAACGCTGGTAAGAAGATCGCCCAAAGAGAGTTCCCGATTGAGGAGACAGACGGAGGGTTTATTGTACGAGCAAAGTTAAAAGCCGGAGGTAAACGCAAGGACGGTAGTGAGTATAGACTAAGCGTTCCGTTGTATGATTCCGTAGCTAAACCTCTGGATAAAGATGTGAAGGTTTGGGGAGGTAGTAAAGTAGTAGTAGCTTTCCGTCCTCGTTTTTACTACACTTCGATGGTAGGGTTTGGAGTTGGTTTTGACTTACAAGCTGTACAAGTACTGGAAGTTGCAGAAGGTGGTGTATCTTCTATGGCAGCTAGTGCGTTTGGATTCACTGAAGAAGAGAGTGGATTTGTTAATGGTGGTGAAAACTTAGAGGGTGGATTCGATGCGGAAGAAACGGAAGAAGAGGTCATCGCCAACTTCTAAGTACCGCTCTGGATTCGAACAAACATTAGCTAACCAGCTCAAGCGTAGTGGTGTTGCTTTTGAGTACGAAACTTTAAAGCTAGAGTACAGAAAAGTAGCTACCTACACTCCCGACTTCATACTACCCAACGGCATCATCATTGAAGCCAAGGGTGTATGGACGGTGGACGACAGGAAGAAGCACTTACTAGTCAGAGAACAACATCCACACCTAGACATCCGACTAGTATTTATGAATGCTTCTAATAAGATACGGAAAGGAAGTGACACCACTTACGCTCGTTGGTGCGAAAAGAAGAACATACTATATGCAAATAAAACTATACCAAAATCATGGCTTTCACCAACACACACCAACCCTGTCCAAAGTGCGGATCAAGTGATGCGAGAGCCACTAACGACGACGGAAGCTGGCATTGTTTCAGCTGTAACAGTCACGCTGGAGGAGGAGGACGAGTGAGCGAACCAACACCGAGAGAGTTTGTCAACGGATCACCTCAAGCAATAGCACGAAGAAATCTAACTGAAGATACCTGCCGGAAGTGGGGGTATTGGATGGGTGTAGTGAATGGACAACCCGTGCAGATTGCTAACTATAAAACAAGAGACGGTAAGACATGTGGACAGAAGCTACGGTTTGCTGACAAGTCATTCGCTACAAGAGGAGAGCTGATTGGCTTGTACGGTCAGCACCTGTGGCGAGACGGAGGCAGACGAGTTGTTGTGTGTGAGGGTGAGGTCGATGCTTTGAGTATCAGTCAAGCCTTTGATAACAAGTGGCCTGTCGTCAGTGTACCTAACGGAGCAGGAGCAGCTAAGAAGTTTGTCGCTCAAGCTATCGATTGGTTAGATCGTTACGAACAAGTAGTTTTCTGCTTTGATATGGATGATGTCGGACGGAAGGGAGCAGCAGAATGTGCAGCACTCTTAACACCAGGTAAAGCACACATCGCAGAGCTACCACTCAAAGACGCTAACGACATGCTTGTTGCTAACAGAAGTAAAGAGTTAGTTAACTGTTTGTTCGACGCTCGTGAGTACAGACCGGACGGTATCGTAAACGGTAAGGAGTTGTGGGATGTTATCTCTCATAAGGAGGAACACAAAAGCAAACCGTATCCGTTTATCGGACTGAACCACATAACACACGGCATGAGACTAGGAGAGTTAGTAACTGTTACTGCTGGTAGTGGTATCGGTAAGAGTCTGTTCTGTCGTGAGATCGCACACCATCTGTTAGGGTTGGGTGAGACGGTTGGTTACATAGCTCTTGAAGAATCCGTCAGGCGTACAGCGTTGGGTATACTAGGAATACACATGAACAAACCACTACATCTAGATGATGATATGTTAGATGAGAAGGAACTGAAACCTGCGTTCGATAAGACTGTGGGTAACGGTAAGTTCTACACCTACGATCACTTCGGGAGTATGGAGAGTGACAATCTTCTGTCCAAAATAAGGTACTTAATTAAGGGCTTTGATTGTAAATGGATATTCTTGGACCACCTATCGATTGTTGTTAGTGGGATACAGGGAGACGATGAACGCAGACTGATTGATAACACAATGACCAAGCTACGATCTCTTGTTGAGGAGACGGGGTGCGGTATGGTATTGGTCAGTCACTTGAAGCGGGTTGATACAGGACATGAAGAGGGTGGACGAGTAAGTCTGCATCACCTCCGAGGGTCTCAAGCAATCGCACAGCTATCGGACATGGTCATCGGACTTGAACGCAACCAACAAAGCGACAGGTTAAGTAACGAAACAAAAGTAAGAGTACTGAAGAATCGATTCAGCGGTGAGACCGGACACTGTAGTACATTGTATTACAACATAGACACCGGACGATGCACCGAGGAAGAGAGGGCGAGTACCTTTGAAGAAACAAATAACGAACCATTCTAAAACTATGAGAACACTATTCTTTGATATAGAAACAAACGCTCTTGAAGACTTCACTAATCTGACGGACTTACACACGGTACACTGCTTGTCTGTGTACGATCCAATGACTCCTAAGATGGTGACCTTTGCAGGAGATAGTATACACCGTGGACTGACAGCACTAGCACAAGCAGATCGTATCGTTGGGCACAATGTTATTAAGTTTGATATACCTGCTTTGAAGAAGCTGTACGGATTCTCTCCACCTCTTGTTAAAGTAGTTGATACATTGGTGATGAGTCGTTGTATCTTCTCTGACTTGAGGAACGAGGACTTCGGTCGTAACAACTTCGATCCTAAACTCGTAGGTAGTCACTCATTGAAAGCTTGGGGACACCGGATGGGTAAAGCTACGAAGCTGACATACGGAGAAGAGGACGGTGCGTTCGATCACTACAACGATGAGATGAAGAAGTACTGTGAGCGTGACTGTATAGTTACACAGTTGTTGTACGATTATCTAATCAAGCAAGAGCCAAGCAATCAGATGATCGCTATTGAACATTGGTTTGCATTTATCATTAGCCAACAGGAGCGTAACGGTTTTAGTTTTGATCTGGATAAAGCAGACAAGTTAACCGCTAAGTTAACATCGATACGAGCAGAGTTGAAAGACGAGTTGCAACAGATGGTAGCACCAAAGGTTGAAGAGATGAAGAGTCCTGCTGGTTGGACGGTTGAAGGACACACAGCACCTACTAAGGCAAAGTTAAAGTTAGTGTTGAAAGATGCTGGACTGAAACAATCTCTTGTTAACGACGCAGTCAAGACGGGTAACAAACAAAAGACTACACTGTTTAACCCAGGGTCTCGACAACAGATAGCAGCAGCACTGTTAGACTTAGGATATGATCTACCAAAAGAACCAGATGCTACCACACCTAAAGTAGATGAGGGAGTACTGAAGAAGATCGATCATCCAATAGCAGCTAAGTTGTTAGACTATCTATTGGTACAGAAAAGACTTGGTCAGTTAGCAGAGGGAGAACAAGCGTGGTTGAAGCTGGCTAAGAACGGACGGATACACGGAGCAGTAAATACAAATGGAGCGGTGACTGGGCGGTGTACACACAGCAATCCAAATGTAGCACAGGTTCCAGCTTGTCGTGTACCTTACGGTGAAGAGTGTCGGGATTTATTCGGTGCGGGTGTTGGTAAGAAGTTGGTGGGATGTGATGCTAGTGGATTGGAGCTACGGATGTTAGCACATTACTTAGCATTCTACGACGGAGGAGAGTACGGAAAGATCGTAACAGAAGGAGACATCCACACAGCTAATCAACAAGCTGCTGGACTGGAGACACGGGACCAAGCTAAGACATTCATCTATGCTTTCTTATACGGAGCAGGTGATGCAAAGATTGGAGACATCGTAGGAGGTACAGCTAGGGATGGACAGATGTTAAAGCGTAAGTTCCTTACCAACCTACCAGCACTGAAGCGTCTGCAACAAGACATTCACAAGAAAGTAGAACACGGTGGTACATTGATGGGACTGGACGGTCGGGTGTTACGCATACGAAGTAGTCACGCAGCACTGAACATGTTACTTCAATCAGCCGGAGCTGTGTGTATGAAGGTAGCTTTGATACAGTTATATCATGCACTCGGTAAGAGTAAGTGGCAGCACGGTAGAGAGTACGCATTTGTTGCTAATATCCATGACGAGTTCCAAGCAGAAGTAATACCACAACACGCAGAAGACTTCGGTAAGTTAGCAGTGAAAGCTATTCGTGTAGCAGGTAAAGAACTGAAGCTGAATGTACAGTTGGATGGTGAGTATAAAATAGGAGACACATGGGCAGAGACACATTGATGATGGACGAAATCGAATATGACTACTACACTACCCTTGCACAGTTGTATGATACTCAAGACATTAGACAACCATACCTCCAAGATATGCCATCAAGTAAAGCACAACGGATAGGAGCGGTAGCAGAGAGTCGCTTCATAACAGAATGTTTAGAGCGTGACTTTGAACCACACACACCAACGACTCCTATGCCTTGGGACTATATCGTCCACTGCCCAGCTGGTGATCTAAAGGTACAGATAAAAAGCACAAGCGTTAAAGACAAGACATCGTACACAGTTAACTCTGCTTGCGGTGCTAGTTATAAAGAACACATGTCTGATATTATAGATGTTGTAGGTATATATATCATACCGCTCGATGAGTGGTGGATGATACCAAGAGATATAATAAACAGTAAAACTATAAGACTGTACCCTGATAACCCAAGTACTAGTAAGTACAAGAAGTATCAAAACAATTGGAGCATATACTATGAGTAAAACTACACTATTAATAGACGCAGATGTCTTAGCATTTGAAGCAGCTGTTGTCGCAGAAGAACCAATACAATGGAAGGAGGAACTGTGGACTGTACACGCAGACATGGCACTAGCTAAAGCTCGTGTTATCAATCGTATACAGGAGTTCAGAGAACAGTTGAAGTGTGAGAATGTAGTGCTGTGTCTATCAGACCGTGCTAACTTCAGACGCAAGTTGTACCCTGACTACAAAAGTAACAGAGCTAAGTCACGACTACCTATCATACTTCGACAAGTAAAGCAGTGGATAATTGATGAGTTAGACGGACAGCTGTGGGATAACTTAGAAGCAGACGATGTTATATCTATCCTAGCTACTGACAAAGCAATGGATGAAGAGACGATCATTGTTAGCATAGACAAAGACTTCCGAGGAGTACCAGGTATTTTCTACGACTATAACAAAGGAGAGTACCACCACCCAACAACTGACGAAGCAGATAACTTCCACCTCATACAGACACTGACCGGAGATTCAACAGATGGATACAGTGGTGTACCAAAGGTAGGACCAGTAGCTGCTAAGAAAGCGTTGGATAAATACGGATACACTTGGGAAACAGTTGTTGCTGTGTACGAGAAAGCAGGACTTACTGAACAAGATGCTTTGATGAATGCATGGATGGCACGATTACTACGCAGTGAGAACTACTGCTTCAGAACAAATACAATAAAGAAACTATGGACACCGAAGAACTACCAAACCAAGGATATACTAGAAACTTCAGCACTGGGGCAAGGCGTGATGGGGACAATGGACGGGGACGACCCAGCCTTATACCTCCGGTCGCCTTACGCAGTCTCGCCAAAAGATTTGAAGCTGGCGGTAAGCTTTACGGAGACAACAACTGGAAACAAGGATTCCCACTAAGTAGATTGTATGACTCGATGTTTAGACATTTGTTGGGGCTGGCTGAGGGGGACAACTCTGAAGACCATGCGGGTGCTATCTTATGGAATGCTTCAGCTTGGATATGGACGGAGCAAAAGATCAAAGAAGGTAAACTACCAGCGGAACTCGCTGACATTAGCTACAGAGATGAATGAGGAAGCATTGTTAGCAGATGGATTCGACGATGCTTTGATCGGAGCAGACTACGAAAAGAACAGAGCAGTGTACTCAATAGAGAAGATGTTAGATATACTTATGAAACAAGGTATGAGTTATGACGATGCTGTTGAACACTTTAGCTTTAACATAGGGTGTGCTTATGTAGGTGAGTTCACACCGCTGTATGTATGGACAGAAGATAAGTTTGAAATGAGATGAGTGACCAAGAAATAGTATTACCAGCGTTGAGTAAGTCTTTGATAGAAAAGCTTGACAAACTGTTCCCGGATAAATGTCCCCTCTTGACAGACTCTGATAGAGAGATATGGTATAAGGTAGGACAAAGAAGTGTAATTAATTATTTACAACAGACTTACGACGAACAGTTACAAGACAACATCATAACAAAGAACATTGAATAGCCATGTGTTTCTCACAACCTAAGATGCCCGAACCTCCACCTCCTCCGGCTCCACCACCACCGCCACTACCTACCGCAGAAAGGGCTGTTACTCAAAGAGCTACACAGCCTACTAAGCGTCGTCGTGGTACACAGCAGTTGACCAGATCAGTTCGTCGTCCTACTCTAAGCATGGGTGGTGGTATGGCAGGGACAGGAGTACAGCTTTCACAATAACTAATATATATATAAATAAATTATGAGCCTTCGCACACTTGATAAAAAGACGCTACTCTCATCTGTTACAGCATCAGGAGCGGGTAGTGCATTCTCAGTTGAGCGTTCTAAGGGTTGGACATTTGTCATAGCCACTGAGTCCGCTGGAGCTGCAACCGTAGATATAGAAGCTTACATTGGAGGAGCTTGGCATGTAGTACACAGTCAATCAGTATCAGCCGAAGGATCGGTTATGGTACGAGATGACCACGGACACTACGAAAAGCTAAGAGCTAATGTAAGTGCTTACACAGCAGGAACCCACAGCGTCTACGCTACCGGAACTGTTGACTCACTATAATGTCACTTGAGTTCACAGTACTTGAGAAACCAAGCAACATCACCCCGCTGCCTGGTAACTTCATTCGACCTGCTTTTGAAAAACTGTACGGATTTGATGCACCACAGATAACACCAGGTGTAGTTGACGGAGCTTTATTGACAGAACCAGCGGGAGATATACTAGTAACAGAACTTGATGAACCAATCGCATTTGAACCAGCATAACAATCATGGCTAATAAAAAGATTTTTGCAGACCTAACTGAACTATCGACAGCAGCAGCTGATGATGTGTTACCGATAGTAGATGATACAACAGGAACACCTACAACAAAGAAGATAAGTGTTTCTAATTTAATGGCACAAGCACCCGTACAAACTGCTGACATCAGTGGGTTTGCAACAACGGTAAGCTTAGGGAATCACGAAGCATTAACATCAGCCGTACACGGCATCTCAGCATTTGGTGCTACTCTAGTAGACGATACAGACGCAGCAGCAGCACGAACAACTTTGGGGCTAGGCACAGCCGCTACTTCAGCAAGTACAGACTTCTTTCCATCCAGTTACTCCACCCAAACATACACCGCTTCAGGTACACCTTTGGCATTCACACTTACGAGTGCAGCTAAGAACAAAGTGGTAACTGTTAATGAGACCTCCAATGTATATGTAACTGTACCAACAGGATTAGGGGCAGGTTTTAATTGTAAATTTGTGCAGTTAGGAGCTGGCAAAGTTGTATTGCAAGCAGGATCGGGTGCTCTTTTAAATTCCTACACGCCCGGTTCTGAAATACAAAACACAACGCTTGGGCAATATGCTGAGATTGAGTTAGTGCCTGTTACCACAGATTCGTATGTTATTGTGGGTAATTCTACTACTGGACCATTTCTAAACAATTACTCAGTTAGTCTTGATGGAACGAATGATTATGTGGACTACGGAGTGTTAGGAGCCTTAAACAGTGTATCTGCTTTTACGATTAGCACTTGGATAAAAACCTCAACAGCCAATCGTATGGTTTTTTCAGGAGGCACAAGTAACCGCATGAGTCTTCTAGCTGCTGGGGCACAAGTTATATTGGGTGGAACAACTGCCAACATAGGAAGTACTGATTACGATGACGGAAATTGGCATCAGATTACTTTAGTGTACAATTCAGGAACAGTAACTATCTATTCAGACGGCAGTTCAACAGCTAACGGTAGTTCTTCTATATTCGCATCATCTACACAATCATCAGCCTTTAATACTTTTCGCATTGGTCAAGTGGCAAATCTCTACTACTTCAACGGAGTGATTGATGAATTTGCAGTTTGGTCGAGTGCTTTATCAAGTTCAGAAATACCTGACATTCAGGCGAGTAATGCACCAATTGATCTTAGGTCGGATAACGGAAATTACACATCATCTTCTAATCTAATTAACTACTGGAGAATGGGTGACAACGATGGAGGTAGCGGAACAACAGTAACAGATTTAGTTGGTACGCTTGATGGCACATTAACGAACGGAGCTTCCTTCACCGCAGACACACCATAAACTATGAACTATGTAATCATTGATTCATCGGAAGTAAGTTCCGTAGATTTTAACCAAGTGCTAGAGACTAGTGCGGATACGCTACGATACAACCTAGCAGGTACTCAGACATTTGTTAAGTTTGACGGAGACACTCCTAGCTTTTTAGATGGCAAGACGCAGTACACATACTCAGACATACTGACGGTTCTTTCGGGGTCTGATTGGTCGCCTGAAGAGTAAGATGCACGAAACAGCCCAAGGGTTATATCACTCGTTGGAGAACCAGCGGTGGTCATTCTTAGACAGAGGTCGTACATCTTCTGAGCTTACGCTTCCTTATGTACTACCACCTGACGGACACAACTACGCTACTAAGTACTACACACCGTACCAAGGTATAGGAGCTAGAGGTGTACTGAATCTTAGCAGTAAGTTATTGTTAGCACTGCTTCCACCTAACGCTCCATTCTTCCGTCTTGTTATAGATAGATACGAACTGGACAAAGCAAAGCAGGAGTTAGGACCAGAGGGTGGTGAGCAGTTACGCACAGACTTAGAGAAAGCATTAGCTGATGTAGAGCGTAGTGTATCACAGGAAGTAGAAGTACAGAACTTCAGGAACGGTATCTTCCAAGCACTAAAGAACTTACTTATAACAGGTAACAGTTTGTTGTACTTACCGGACGAAGGTGGTATGCGTGTGTTCAAGCTTGATCGTTATGTAGTCAAGAGAGACCCAATGGGTAATGTTACACACATAGCAGTTAAAGAAACTGTAGCTCCTATGATGCTTCCTGAATCTGTAAGAGAAGAAGTATACCGTCAAGAAAAGGAGAACAGCTGTGACCTCTACACCGCAATCGTCAGAGAAGGAGAGAAGTACAAAGTCTACCAGGATGTCAAAGGTATGCTCATCGAAGAAAGTATGGGTGAGTATCCAATTGATAAGTCCCCGTGGCTCCCGTTACGCTACACCCAGATTGATGGAGAGGACTACGGCAGGGGATTTGTTGAAGAGTATATCGGAGACTTAAAGAGTTTAGAAGCACTGACCAAAGCAATCGTAGAAGGTAGTGCAGCAGCAGCTAAAGTATTGTTCATGGTTAATCCGAATGGTACAACAAGAGCACGAACATTAGCTGAAGCTCCTAACGGTGCGATTGTACAAGGGGCTGAAGGAGATGTATCTGTGTTGCAGTTGAATAAGTTCAATGACTTTAGGACTGCACAAGCCACAATGAATGGTATAACAGATCGTCTCAGCCAAGCATTTCTTTTGACATCGGGAGTTGTTAGAGATGCAGAGAGAGTGACTGCTGAAGAGATACGCATGTTAAGTCAAGAGCTTGAAGCTGCTCTAGGTGGTCTCTACTCTCTGTTATCTCAGGAACTACAGCTTCCTATTGTCAGTCGTTTGATGGACAAGATGTCTAAGAGCAAGCGTCTACCTAAGATACCTAAAGATATTGTTAAGCCTACTATTGTTACTGGTGTTGAAGCACTTGGTCGTGGTAATGATCTTAACAGATTGGATATGTTCTTGGCAGGTGCTAATCAGATAGTAGGACCACAAGCAGTTACTCAATACTTAAATGTCAGTGACTACTTCAAGCGTCGTGCTACTGCTCTTGGTATTGAGACTGAAGGACTGATCAAGACAGAAGAAGAAATTCAACAAGCTATGCAACAGCAACAGATGATGGAGATGGCTCAGAAACTCGGAGCACCCGCAGTAGGACCAGCTATCAACGCAGCACAGGAGCAGTACATGGCACAACAAGAAACACCGCAAGAGGAATAACAAACTATGGCTGAATTACACCGAGTAGAAATCAATGAGAAAGCACCAAGCGAAATCGAACCCGAAGAGAAACCCGCAGAAGTCACCGAGCAACAAGCCGAGGAACTACCGCAAGAACAGGAAGACCGCCCGCAATGGCTCCCCGAAAAGTTCAAGAGTGCGGAAGACATGGCGAAAGCGTACTCCGAGCTGGAAAAGAAAATGGGAGCAGGGGCTAAAGAAGACGAAGCAGAAGTTGAACAAAGTGAAGCGGAAGTTGAGAACAAAGAAGAACAAGTTGAAGAGAACACTAGTGAAGCATACCAAGCGGTTGCAGAAGCTAGTAAAGAGTTCTTTGAAAACGACGGTCAACTTAGTGAGGAAACTTATACTGCTTTAGAGAAGGCTGGATTACCTAGAGATTTAGTTGACAGCTACGCAGCTGGTCAGCAAGCATTATTACAATCTGAAGAAGCTCAAATACAAAGCGTTGCGAACGGACAATACGATGCGATGGCAGAGTGGGCGAATGAGAATTTACCACAAGAAGAGATCGATGCTTTTGATGAGGCAGTCACAGGCGGTACAGTTCAACAAGCTAAATTAGCAGTTCAAGGATTGTACGCCAGGTATCAGAATGCTACAGGGTCTACTCCTAAGTTAACTCAAGGTGCAGTATCTGGTACATCTACCATGCCATTTAAAAGTATGCAGGAGTTAGCACGAGCACAGTCTGATCCACGCTATCGTTCCGGTGACAAAGCATATCACGAAGAGATTGACAGACGACTAGCAGTAAGTAATATTTAGGACATAGTATAGTTTCATTATTCAGCCCCTACCGAGGTTTAGTTTCGTTCTTTTTGTTTCCCTCGGTAGGGGTTTCTGTTTATGTTATGGGTATGATGCAAGAGCTTAATGAGAACACGCAGGTGAAAGCCAACCTAGCGTTTGTTGCTAAAGTAATAGCTATAGTAGGTACAGCTGTGTGGGGATATAGTGTGTTGTGGAATAAACTTAACGCATTAGACCTAGAGATTTTGAGGCTCAAGCACGATGTAGAACTTAACGCTGAGTTTAGGGTGAAGTGGCCTAGAGGAGAGTTAGGGGCTTTGCCGGATGATGCAGAACAAAACATGCGTCTGATGTTCCTTGAGAAACAGATGGGTAAACATGAGGAGCTATTGGACACAGTTCGATACGGAGCACAGTGAAAAGATGGGTGAGTTACTTATGTTATTTATTACGGGCGGTGGTAGCACTGCTATGGGGGCGATTCTTAAAGGCGTATTTGGGTATGTGTTTGAAGCTAAGCAACAAAAACACGATCTTGAAATGGCGAGGGAGGCTCGTGCGAGCGATAATTTCCTTAGACTACAAGCTGAAATCGCTAAAAGCGGTACTGGGGAGTTTGTTTCTTTTACTCGTCGTATTCTTGCTGTTATCGGGGTGTCTACGCTCTGTGCGTGTATCATCCTCTGTACCCTCTTCCCCTCCGCAGAAATCGTCACACTTACAAACGCAGACGGAGAGGGAGTCAACGAGTTCTTCTTCGGACTCATCAGCTTTCAAGCTAACCAAGAACCCATATCGATCTCTTCTGGACACATCAGCCTTATGGGATGCACAGTAATTCTGCCTTGTATCCTTGGTTTCTACTTTGGTCCAAGTGGTCGAAGAGGTTGACAGTCAAGCTTTTTTCCCTTTTACTTATATTTAAATTTAATCGACAACTAGCAACAACTAGTCCCTCGACCCTCTGCGGAGGACAATCCTGTGAAGACGAAAGATGTGAAAGTCACTGGTAATCATCACACATTCAATAACTTATAACATAGGAGATCATATATTATGGCTAACGGACAAACAAATCCCAGTCGTGTAGGTCTTATTGAAGGCGGTTCTGATAACGATGCTTTGTTTCTCAAGAAGTTTTCTGGAGAGATTTTGCAAACCTTTGAAGAGTCCAATGTCTTTAAACCACTACACACCATCAGAACCATCGAGTCTGGTAAATCAGCACAGTTCCCTGTAACAGGTATCGCTACTGCTAACTACCACACTCCTGGTGACAACATTGCTGAAGCAGGTGCAGGTGTTACTTACCTCAGCGACATCAAGAAAACTGAGAAGATCATCACCATCGATAAGATGCTTGTTGCTTCCACTTTCTTGGCTAACATTGACGATGTAAAGAATCACTACGACATCCGCAGCGTCTACGCTAACGAGTTGGGTAAAGCACTTGCTGTTCGTTTCGACACTGCTCTTGCTAAAGTGTTCATCGCTGCTGCTCGTTCTGGAGCTAACTTAAGTCAAGTTGGTAAAGGCGGAAGCATCCTCGACATCAGTGCTAACACCTTCGTAAACTTCGGAGACGCTAATTCTGACACAGGTAATCCTACAGGTGCTGAGTTGGTAGCTGCTTTGTTTAGTGCTGCTCAACGCATGGACGAACACGATGTTCCTAGTGACGGTCGTTTCTGTGTATTGCGTCCTCAAGAGTACTACAAGCTTATCACT
>Ga0208162_1000194_pt1 | contig 34669 bp, 39 predicted proteins | sample CB_VirMetaG_4_FD_184539 | JGI IMG/M metagenome (GOLD analysis project Ga0208162, IMG submission 184539) | Freshwater to marine saline gradient viral communities from Chesapeake Bay - CB_1508_1M Viral MetaG (SPAdes) (version 4) | ecosystem: Environmental > Aquatic > Marine > Coastal | place: USA... | reverse complement strand
TGGTATTAGTGGCGTATCAATTGTTAAGCGCGATTCAGTTACAGGTGATGTAAGAAATACAATTGTTAATCAAGAAGATTGGAATATTGATCGTCTTGATGGAACAGGTCGTTCTTCTATTACTTTGGATCCCACCAAGGCTCAGATCTTTTGGTCTGATATGGAATGGCTAGGCGTTGGTACCGTTAGAGCTGGTTTTATTATTAATGGTAAAAAAATTCATTGTCATTCTTTTCAGCATGCAAATCAAATTGAATCAACCTACATGACTACGGCATCATTGCCTATTCGTTATGAGATTGAAAACTTAGATACTACAACTGTAACTGGACAGATGAAACAAATCTGTTCTACTGTAATTTCAGAAGGTGGATATCAATTACAAGGTCAATCAAAAGCAATTGGTTTACATCCATCTCAACCAAAAGATTTGCCAACGACGGGTGATCTTCATTCTATTATCTCATTGCGTCTTAAGTCTGCTAGACCAGATGCTGTTGTAGTACTTAATCATTTATCTCTTGCTGGTATTACCAACAACGTAAACTATCGTTATCATATTGAAAGAGCTGGTACTTCTCTTGGTGGTACTTGGGTATCTGCTGGTGATGATTCTTCTGTTGAATACAACATCACTGCAACTGGATACACAGAAGGTGAAAATTTATTAGAAGGCTATGCAGCTGGTTCCAACCAGGGAAATGTTGTAGTTGATATTCCACAAAGTGAAGTCTTTAAATATCAGTTATGCAGAGATTCAGAAGCTGGTACAATGTATGAATTAACTCTTGCAGCAGAATCAAATACTGCTGGTGCTGATATACTAGCTACAATTACCTGGGAAGAAGTTTGATGTACATACCTTATTTGGAAAAAGCTCGTAAATATAAAAAGCAAAAGTCAAAAGACTAAGTTATATTTAACGTAGTTTTTTAAATAAAGTGCCTTCATATCTTCATCTTGCTTATCGACGCAATGCACGGGCAGCAGCAAAAAACTTTGCTGTTACTAAAGCTAGCGATACAAAAGCAGTTGAAAAAGCACGATCTGATTTTGGTTTTTTCTGTGAATATGTAGCTAATAAACCTCCAGCAGCACACCATAAAGAATGGCATCGGCATTTTGTTACAAATGAAGACAGTACATGTCTTAAAGCAATAGCTGGACCAAACATTGACTTGTTAGGCCCCAGGGGCTCTGCAAAATCAACTGTACTTGGCTTGTTTACTGCTTGGGCTATAGGAATTCATACGACTGCAAAGATGCCATTGCAGATTCTATATCTTTCTTATACGGTCGAAATTGCGCGGCCAAAATCAGCTGCTATCAAAAGAATTATTGAAAGCCGTAAATATCAAGAAGTTTTTCCAAAAGTTCGTTTACTAAAAAATGTAACCAGTAATGAATACTGGTCAATCGATCACAAATTCGCAGGTATTGATACGGTTGGTGATGAAATGTTTACTCTTTGTGCAGCTGGCCTTAAAGGTTCAGTGACTTCAAAGCGTTCTCATCTTGTTATTATTGATGACTGCATTAAAAGTGCTTCTGATATTGCTAATCCAGATATTAGAAAATCAATGGACGATAACTGGAATGCAGTTATTGCGCCAACTATGTTTGAAGGCGGTAGAGCAATTTGTTTAGGAACTAGATTTAGGCATGATGATATTCATGCAACTACATTTAACGAACAAAACAATTGGAGGCAAATTGTTTTATCTGCCATTGGAACAGATCCCAAAACGGGAGAAGAGATTTCTTATTGGCCTGAAATGTGGTCATTGGATTATTTAAAAGAAAAAAAACGACAAGCTCCTGTTGCTTTTTCTTTTCAATACATGAATCAAATTGTCAGAGTTGGAGAATTATCTCTTGCTCCTGAGCTAATTGTAAAAGCTGAAATTGCAACAGAATTTGATACATTAGGCGTGGGCATTGACTTGTCAGCCGGTATGAAAGAAAAAAATGATTACACAGTAATGGTTTTAGGTGGAAGAATTGATGATCGTATTCATATTATTGATTATCGAAGACTAAGGGTGATGGGTAATATTGATAAATTAAATGCTTTAAAAGAACTATTAAATGATTGGTCAATTATTGGTTTAGATGAAAATCAAAATTATTATCCAACTTATTCTAATTGTGATATTTGGTCAGAAGCTGTGCAGTATCAAGCTTCCTTAGAAGCTGATTTTAAAAGAATCTGTTTAAATGATGAAGGACTTTATAATCTTATTTGGCATCCAGTTAAAGGTTTCCGCGCTGATAAACTAGCAAGATTTAGAGGAATTATAGGAATGTTTGAAGAAAGAAAAATTATTTTCAATAGATTTAGAAATTTTACACATCTTTTTGAAGAGCTTACTAATTTTGGTGTTAGCAGCCATGACGATTGCGTGGATGCTTTGGTTTGGTTAGTTAATGGCTTGTCTAGAAAAGGAAAATTGCATTTGGATTATTGAGTATAAAATAAAAAAAGAAAACACGTTAAAAATCCTCGTGGGACCAGATATTTTATTTTTGATTGTAGGTATAGCAGTACCTGTAATCACAGGAAGTGGCTGGGGCGCTAGTAAATTATTAAATAATTTTTATTTACGTATCGAAAGACTAAGAAAACGAATAGATGATTTAGATGATCATATTAATTCCATGTACCATAAAATGCCAATAGAGTATGTTTTAAAAGTAGATTTCATAAGAGAAATACAACAAATGCAAGATAATTTTAAACAAGTTAACATGAAACTTGATAAACTAATTGAAAAACTGTAGAAAAATGCATGTCTTAGAAGTTCTTGAAGATGAAAACGGGATGTGTTATTTACAATTTCCCGACGATTTACTTGAGTATTTAAATTGGTTAGAAGGAGATGTATTAGATTGCAAAATCAAAGAAGGAGGATTTTATATAACAAAAGTAAATGATCCCTGTGGCTACGAAGTGATTGATGAATAGATAATAATTTCCCTGCGGGGCTTACTAGCTGCGCTAGTGGCACCAGCTTCCTGGTGCATAAGTTATAATAAATTATCATGTAAAATAATAAAAAAGAAAAAATGGCTAACTACTTTGCAGGAATGCTTAATGTTCCCGGTGCTCCTGGGGGGAGTGAAGTAGCGCAAGCTCAAAACCCATTATTAGATCCTAGATTTATAATTCCAGGTGGTCAGACTCCATATAATCAACCCTTTTTACCATTTGATAAAACTCCTCAAGAGTTAGACAAACAAATGTATATGATTGTTCCGCCTGCAACAGCAAGTTTTGGTTTACCAGGAGGTGTAGGCAATATGGCTGGCATGATGGCCAGTGTTTCAAATCCATTTGATGGTCCAGATGACAAGTCACCTGAACCGTCACAAAACAAAACAAAAAATGCTCCTGTTCGATTTAATCCTAACGATTTAAAATTACCTATTTTTTGGGATGAAAGTATAGATCCGTTTACCAGAGAGAAAATGCGTGATCAATTGATTTTATTCAGTCCCAAGTCGGGTGTAAGTTAAATGAAGAAAAAAAAATTAGTTAAGCAAGCACTTAAACATCCAGAACTTTTTAGTGATGCTGAACTTATTTACTTTGATAAGTGGTTACAAGTTAAAAAACAATTGAAAAAAAATGGCACAAGACGACTCCAAATACACAAAGCCAGCGCTTCGTGAACGAATTAAAAAACGAATTACAGAAGGATCCAAAGGTGGTAAGCCTGGCCAGTGGTCTGCACGTAAAGCGCAGCTAGTCGCGTCAGAATATAAAAAAGCCGGTGGCGGTTACAAAGGGGGAGAAGGGAAAAAACAAAAGTCATTAAAAAAATGGGGCAAAGAAGATTGGCAGACTAGAGAAGAATATGAGAAAGGAAAGAAAGCAGCTACAGCAGCTAAAAAGTACAAGGAAAAAAACTAATGCCTATTTTTAATATTTTAAAACCAGCTCAAACATTTCAAGGGCTTGCAGGAAAATTTCAAAACGCTCTTACAGGAGTGGCTGCGCAAGGTATGAACCAATTGCCAGACCGTTTTAATTTATTTATGCGTTACATTACAGGAGTTGGAAATAGAGATTTACAATTAGATCGCAGTACAGAACGTTCTCTTATAAGGGCTACTGAAAAACCTCCAACATACGAAAAACAAGTACCGGTTTGGGAGGACGAAAGAGCAGCATTAAGAGGAGATCCATTTAAACTGGAAAATGTAAAATCCCCCGCTCAAGGTCCTGGCATACCTACTTCTGGGCCAGTAAATCCTTATAACCAATTTGCAGATAAAGATGTAACTAACACTTTAGGCAGGTTTAATGCAGAAGTTACTCCTACAACTGTTAGGGTAACAGATACGTACGATATGGTTAATGAAGCAGAAGACCCTGATTTAGTAAGTGGAAAATTTCAACCTGATAAAGCTTTTAATTTATTAAAATCAACTTTTATACCGGGCTATAGTTTTAATCGTGAAACAGGAGCAATAAGAGATAATCGTGAGTTTTTACCGCCTGATAAACAAGGACTAAAAGGCATAATAGATCAACTTCAATATAAAGGTCAAAGTGGAACTTTTAATCCTATGTCGGATGTTGCAAGATCTTTAATGTATGCACTGCCTATGAAATTTAGTCCTTATCAAATTGATCTCACATTTAAAAGATAATGGCAGACAAAGCAATTGAAAAAGGAAGAACAGAACGTTACTTGCCCAAAGCAGCTTGGGCAAAACTTTCACCAGAAGAACGCAAAGAAACTGACGACAAGAAAAAAAAAGCTAGTCGCAAAGGGAAACAATTTGTTGCTAATACAGAAAAAGCAAAAAAAGCAAGCAAAGCTGCTAGAATGTATAAAACAAAATAGACAATAAAGTGGACGCAAAAAACAGATTACAAGAAATTGTTAACGCTTATCTTGAAAAAGATGGTGGCGACAATATAGATACAGGTATTGTTGCGTCTCATATCGCTCAAATGAAATTATTTGGCATCCGTCAGGGTGTTGAATTTTTTCCAAGTCAAGATAATTTTGGAAACCAAAGAAAAGACTTTTTAGATCGTGTTGCAAAATACAACAAGCTAGACACAAGGCTAGATTCTATTTGGGAATATTTTTTATGTGACGGACAAGGCATCTTTTATATTAGGCCAACAGAAAAAAATTATCGTTTATATTATTTTAGAAAACATGAGTACCGTTCTTACTACGGAACGGACGGAGAGCTTGATGAAGTTGTAATCATTTATAGCTATAAAGTAAAAGAAGGCACTGGTTTTAATCAAAATGTAAATATATCTGAAATATCAGGTGCAAATTATTTAAATGCACAAGGAGCTAAAAAATATATTCGTTTGACTATTAAAGCTAATGAAATAGAAGAATTGCATAGTGATGGAGAATTGTCTTTTGATATGCCAGTTACTGCTGCGCCAGGGCAAACCAAAGTTTTTAAAAACACATTAGGTTTTATTCCTTGTGTTGAAATTTTAAACAATCCTAAAGGTTTTTCTAATGAAGGTGTAGGAGAGTTTGATGCATTAGCTAACCACATCATTATTCATGATGAAATGGTTAAGACGATGCGAAAAAATGTTCAGTTTTTTGGTAATCCTACTTTACTTTCTTCTAGGCCAAAAACAGATTTAATAGAATCTGGTTCTGATGGTGGTGCAGTTCAAAGACCATCTATTGCAGCTAATTCAGGTTTTAGTGGTCTAGGTCCTTTAAGCCAATCTAAATTTAAAGCTGATCCTATTTATAGAGGTGGTGTAGATGGACAAATTCGTGTTCCTAGAGTTATTGCTAATTTAGAACCCAATGATCGAGTTGGCTATATTGTTCCTGATGCAATTACAGGTGATCAAAATGTATTTGCTAGACAATATCGAGAAGAAATTAGAACATCTTTAGGCGGCGTAGACGAGTTATCAATTTCTGCAAGTGTAACAGCAACTGAATATAAATCTATATTTGGTCGAGTTGCTGCAACCGCTAAGAAAAAATCAAATGCTATTTATGAGCATGGTCTTTGCCGTTGTTTAGAATTAATTATTTTTCAAGAAGAAAAATTATTTAGAGACACCCTTGCTGCTGCTGTCGGAATTGAAAAACCAATTGATTTGCCGCCCGATTCAAGTGAAGAAGCAAAAAGATTATATGCAGAAGCAATGCAAATGTTTAACGATAGAGTTGAACAAATTATGATTGCTTGTGTCAAGACACAACTGATTCCACCAGGAGTTAAAGGTTTAGTTCCTGATGGAGATGTTACAGTTTTATGGAGATGGCTTGGACCTGTCTACGAAGACACAACTCAAGATATTCTTAATAATTCAATCGTTGTTCGTAACTTACAAGAATTAGGTGTTGATAGTATTGAAGCACTGAAATACCTCTTTCCTGCTAAAACGGATGAGGAGCGGGCCGCGATGTTATCGGGGTTCCCATTCAGAATGGTGAACGAATTGCAGGGTGCTTACTCTGCATTTGCTCGCTTAGTAGGGGGAATGATGCAGACTCCCCACCCGCAGTCACCAGATCTTCCAATGGCTGCGGACCCCAGATTGGATTTAACACCATATCTGTATCGAACTCTAGAAGCGTTACAAAAGGAGATGAGTTATGCAGGACGCTACCGTCCAATCGATCCCACAGACGAGCCCGAGCGTGGCACCCAGCCAGTACGCCGCACCCGCCCCGCAGCAGGCTCCTCAGGGACCGATCAATTATCAAGTCGGAACGCAATATCCGCAGGCAGTACCCGCCCCAGCTCAGGCGGTTACCAGTTACCAATCCAGCCCTACTCAGTACGCCCCCCAATCCCAACCGGGCAGCAACAACCCCTGGGAATCGGCGTTCAACCGGGTGGTGGGGCTCCTGAGCAGTCCAGTCCAATCCCCATTCCAGGCAGCACCCTCAGCGCCGACAACGTACAGTCCGGCCAATTACGGAACCAGCAACCCAGGTACGCCGAGTTGGGCGACGCAGACCTCGCAAGCCAACCCGACATTCTCGCCCAGCTCTTCCCAAACCTCCTCGCCGGAGCACTTGGCGCAGGTCGCGGACTCGCTGAATCTGAGTCCAGAAAGCCGCCAGGTGGTAGAAGCGTACGGGGTCGAGGCCCCAGCGGTACTAAACCAGTACGCCCTCCAACTGGAAGAGATGGTAGACAGCGCCCTGGCATGGGGCCAAAAGGCAAACGAGGTACTAACTAATTGGGCTGCGTTTGGTGTTAACGAGCACGTTGAAAGTACTGCAAAAAGCATGCTTTTAAATCGTTACGCTCAGTTTGCAGTTAACGAGCACAGTGAAAATCTTGCTTATAACGAGATTTTAACCAATCCTGATACCCTCAGCGATTACACTTTAAAATTCTTCGGGCCTGAAGGTCCTTGCCCTGTGTATGAAAACGAGGGTGAATTAGAAACCCCCGGTTATCGTACCGCTCCTGTAAATACTGGAGAAATGGCGCAGTTCCCTGCTCCTCCCGCAGTTGCACAAAATGCTCCTCAACATCCCCAGAATTTCTGGAATACCTTTAGTGAGCAAATGACCAAAGATCCTCAGCAAGCCTGGAGAATTCTTAATCAAGCTCAGCCTAATACTGTTGCTAACAAATTGTTTGTAATGGAGTGAGGTTATGCGCGGCCTACTTAAATATGGTATTCCAGCTGCTGCAGGTATAGGTACAACGGGCTACGCTTTAATGCAAGGCGAAGATCTTGGTTCTGCACTTTTAGCGGGCGCAGCTGGCACATTAGGTGGCGCAGCCGGTTTACTTGGAGCCAGAAAACTTGCTGGTAAATACGCTCCTGCTCTACAAGATGCAAGAGAAAATGCAACTGAAAAAATTCTTCAAGGCGGAATAAGACTTGAAGATATGGTTGGAAATTTACCAGCAACTAGAGAAAAAGGCATTAGAGCAACAACTGGCAGGGCATTAGCTAATCAAGCAGTTAATGTTGCTAATCAAATTGCTCAAATGAATTTAGGTGAAAGAGCAGTTGGCAAAGGTATTGCAGGCATGGCAGTTCCGGCATCAGCACTTGTTGCTGGTTTAGGAGGTGTCGCTGCAGGTGCTATTCCAGGTTCATTAGGTGTACCTGGATTCCAACAGTCTATTGATCCTGAAAATTACGGTTCAAGTAACACTATGGGTGCAAGAGCTGCCCAAACAACGCTAGGCTATTACTAAAATTAATGCCTGGTAAAATTTCAATAGATATAGACACAACGGTCTTAATCTTTTGATCAATTACACACACTGAGACACTGGAGGATAAACTAAAGTGTTCATTGATAACGATTTCCCCAAAATTCTAGGTGCGGAGCTATATCGTCCCCACCCGGCTTATATCTGTGAAATGGCCGTTGAGCCGGTTGTGGTTCACGACTTCTCACGTCAACCCGGTCAAACCGTTCAATTAGATCGCTACAAGTTCTGGGGTGCTCCCGGCACTAAAGATAGCCGTGAACGTATTGCTGACCAAACTATCGGTACTGCTAATAGCCGTAACATTACCAAAGAAAAAGTCCTGGTTGTGCTGAAAGAGTACACCGGTCCTGCAGATCCGGGTGATCCCACTCAACCTTCGACTTTTAAAATTGCTCGTGAAACTCTGATTACCGCTCAGCGTCTGCTGCTGGACACCGGTAATCTGAATATGTTCCACCAGTCCATCGGTTCTCTGACACTGTTGGATGACTATCGTCGTTGGCGTGATCGCGTCTTCATTGACGAACTGGCCAAAGCCGAAGCCAATGGTGCTGCTTCAACCAGCCAAGGCGGTTACTATTTTGCTGGCGGCAAAACCAAAGATTCTTCCGGTCGTGTTTCTTACACTGCCACTGAATATGCTGCTCAAACCCAGCAGTTCTCTGTGCGCACTGACCTGCTGAATGTTGTTAAGGATCTGCGTAAGCGCAACGTTCCTACCTTCTCTGATGGTATGTATCGTTGCATCTGCGATCCCGTCTTTATGCTGCACCTGCGTCGCGATCCCGACTTCCGTGAGATTGCTCGTTATGCAGGCAATCCCGGCCAAGGCATGTACATGGGCGGCAACCCCATGATGCCTAACAACTCCAGCTTCTACATGGGTCCTCAGGCTGGCCAAGGTTATTTCCTGGCTGGCGAACCTGTGATGCCTACTGGTGTCCAATTTGAAGGTGTTAAATTCTTCGAATCTACCAACTTCCCGACCAAGAATATCACTGCTTCCTTCGATGAGGGCAGCACATATTCTTCCCAAGAAGTCGCCCAAGGTTTCTTCTTTGGTCCTCAATCGGTTGGCGTTGGCGTTGGCGGTCCTAATGCTCAGGTTCTCATCAACAATAACGATGACTTTAGCCGTTTCATCATCCTGATCTGGCAACTTTACGCTGGTTTTGAAATTCTAAATAAGGATTTCGTTACCACTGGTTTCAGCTTTGTGGCTGATGACGGCATACTTTGATTTTTAGTAAACCTTATATAGGAGACCATAAATGAGCTACCTGTCCACTAAAAGAATTTACCCTGGTAACTGGGTAGAAGCACTCAATGGTTGGTATAAAAACATTGATACCAACGATGACGGCACAAACAACGCTTCCAAGGGCGGCCCTACTTCCGTTTTAGCTACCCCTGGTTATCGTTACTATCAACAAAGAGGCTATGTTGAAGTAGCTGTTGCTTCAGGCAACGCTATTACAACTGGCGATGTAATCGTTCCTTCTCCTTATAGAAACGACGATACCCGTCCTGATATCACCGGTATGGTGATCTCTGGCAGCAGCACTCAACCTGCTTACGTTTACCGCACCGCAATCTCCGTAGCCCAAGGCTGGAATGATGGCCGTGTTTCTTCAGGTGTGTACGCAGCTACTGGTAACGTTATTTCTTTTGGTCGTGATTCCAGTGGCCCTACTGCTGCCTCTGGGGTTGGCGAGGGTGTGATTCAGGCTAACCTGACCTCTACTGTTTCTGGCGATGCTGCCACGAAGATTTTCTTCTCAGGTACTTCCCAAGCTTTCGGCACTCATCCTTTCCTGACCGCAACCGGTGCAACTGGTGTGGCCCCTGGCAAGGTTCATTACGAAGCAACTAATGCGACCACGATGAAAGTGTTTGCAAAAGGCACTGCCAATGCAACTACTACCTCCGGTGGTTTCTACATCTCTGATGCTGATTACAATGCAGGCTTAAAAGGTTATCTGCTTGTAGAAATCTGCTACATTGTTCCTGACAATGCACCGGATTACTCAGATCTTGAAGAATATTTAGCTAATCGAGTTGTATCCTGAAGTTAATTTGTTAGGTTAGAATATGGACCAGAACAAATCATTCTGGGTTCATGCTCTATCAACATATTAAAACAGGCGCTCGGGTTAGAGTTATTAGTGAGTTAGATGAAGGCGATTGGTTTCTGGTCGAAGACCAGGACGGTCGCCTTTCTCACGTTTATAAAACAGAATTAAAAGCAGATGAATCTGCAACAAAAAAAGTTAAAACGTTGCAAGTAAAAGATAAAGCTTCAAAAGAAGAACCAAGGAATTTTCCACCTGATGTACGTTTAAACATTAACGGCGCAACCGCTCAAATGATTGCAGATCATATTAAAGGGATTGGTCTTAAAACAGCAAAAGAAATTAAAGACTTACAAATGAGTTTGCAAGGAGAAAAATTTACAACTCTTGAACAATTAAAGCAAGTAAAACGAGTGGATTGGGAAGCTGTTTTTGCTGCTGATTTAGTAAGAGTATAATAATAAAACGGATGTCAGGAACTAGTGGAGTTATCAGAATTCGATAAAAGTAGAGTAAGGTATCACTTAGGATACTTTACTGTTTCTGTTCCAGCGGGCGATTATGCTCGTCTGGAAGAAGCAATGAACACTGTTCCTGATTCATTCTTTTACGATAAAATCACAATACAAATTAGTCGTTGTGATACAGCGGAGAAAAAAACAGAAGTTGCAACATCGCCATCAACAAGAATCGAAAGCATTCTAGGTGATGTTGACAGAACGATTAGATCTAGCAACGCTAAGGAAGCTTTAAAAGTTTGGGATGAAATTTATTTATACGAAACGAATCGTTTAGCACAAATTCTTTATGTACCAAACTATAAAGATCCTTTTCAGGCACGGTACAGATTTGATCGCTCTGGTGCTGAATTTATTCAAGCGTTACCCGGACCAGCTGATACTGCTGTTGGTTCTCGTTTGTACTTAAGAGACAATTTACGTTGAGGTTACCAGCTCATGCCTATTCCAATAACATTCTTAAGCAACCTTGCATCAAAAGGAATTACCAAGCTTGCACCTTACGGACTAGGTTTAGGAATCACTGATTTAGTGCCAAATAATATTGCTGCTTCTCAACAACGCAATCAATTACGTCAGCAAAATCCTGGTTTTCTTGGTCAAGCAAACGCTAATTTATATGGCTTAATACAAACATTAACTGGTGGTCCTTTTTCTCCTATTCCTTCAACGGTAAAAGCAGCTCAAGAAATTTACAGAACAAATCCTGTTCTTCCTGATCCTACCTCTGTTCCGCCCCAACTTCAATTGATGTCCGATGGTCGCTGGTTAGCTCCCAGTCACATGGTAGACACAGAGTTTCCTGGTCCTGGACGCCAACGTGCTCTGCAAAAAGCTCAAAAATCTGCACCACGACAAACTAATGAACCTGCTGATGGGATTCTGAAGACCATCGACCCTGTTTTATCTCCAGAAATTCCTGACTTTTTACAAAGTCAAACACCAGTAGTTGTTACTACTCCTGAAATTCCTGGTCAAGCCATAGGTAATATGGCAGGCACAGACCTATACAATGTAGCAAAACAAGCAGCTGTACAACTAGGAACACAACAAGATTTAGATGCAGTAACTAATTTAGGTTTAGCCCAGTGGAGAGCTAATTTCCCTGGACTTGCAGGTTCTCCATTATCTCCAGAAGCATTACAGAGAGATGTTCAACAAGAAGAATTAGCAATTAAAAGTCAAGATTTTATGAAAAAATATAAAAAACTTATGGAGGCAAATAAAAAATGAGTCAAGATAAATACATTACTTTTATTCAATCCCCAAGAGGACGAGCCCTTTTAAATACAATTCGTCACGCAGAAGGCACAAAAGGTGACAAAGGCTATCAAACTATATTTGGATATGATTATTTTAATGACTTTAGTAAACACCCTAATATTGTAAATCGTTCAAGTGGTTATGCTAGTGCAGCTGCAGGAGCATATCAATTTATGCCTAATACCTGGGGTATGGCACAAAAAGCATTGAATTTAAGTGACTTTGGTCCAAGAAATCAAGATATTGCAGCAAGTTATTTGATTGATAGAAGATATCCTATTAGCAAAATAATGGAAGGAGCATCTTTACAAGATGTTCTTCATGATCTTGCTCCTGAATGGGCTTCTTTGCCAACCAGAGAAGGCAAAAGTTTTTATGATCAACCTGTTAAATCCTTTGAAGAATTACAAAAAGTATATGATACCGAATTGGGAAATCCTCAAACAACTGTTTCCCCAAGTAATTATCAAACAAAACCTCAAGCAAAACCTACAGCTAAAAAAACATCTTTATCCCCTAATAAATTTTTACGTAACTTTTTAATGAATGCAATAAATGAAAATAATTTAATGAGACCTGTTATGCCTATAACACCTATGATCCCAAACTTTTTGCAAGACTTTAACCCATTAAGGTTTTTATCAAGATAAATAAGTTAAAATTGTTTTACTAAGGAAAATCAAAAGTGTCTTCTACATCTTCAAACAAACAGCCAGTATTTGTAGATCGTCCGTTGTTTGACTCTGTAAGAGTCACAACTCAGACAGTAGGATCTAAAGCTGGCGCAACTCTTTTTGTTCAAGGCGGACAAGCTCCATCTATCTTAGTTGATATGGACGCCAACTTAGAAGATGATAATAACAATGGTGGTGTTATAGATTCTATTTCAATTGTTAGAAACGAATTTTACAGTAAACCTGATTACACTGTAAATGCAACTACATCAGGAAATGTTTTATATTTAACCAGTGGGCAAAGCGTGTTTATTGAAGACGCAACTGTTATTACAGGCACAGCTGCAGCCAGTGGTTATGGTTATTATTTTTATACAGGTGCATCAGCTTTGACTGGTGTTAATACAGCAATTCACTATACAGGTGGTACGGCTGATGGTTTTGCTTACAGCGGTGTAGCTCATGGCTATATGCCTGCTGTTACATTTGTGTTCTATCAAACAAGAGGAACAACAACACCAGTTCCTGCAAGTGGTGATTATAAAGTTTTATTTGCAAAAACTGTTCCAGCAAATACAGATAAAGTTGATTGCTCAGATATTATGCCTCCGTTAGCCTCACCAATTCCTGCAGTTGGAAATACTACAGGATTAGGTGAAACTGCTCCTATGAGAAATAAAGGCATTTATTTAGAAAGAGGAGATCGTCTTTATGTGGGAGTTTTTGCAGATACTGTAAATATTTCAGGTTATACACAAGGAGCACACGTTTACGCCCAGGGCGGCCTATTTTAAAAATGCCTAAAAAGAGTGGAAGTTCTTTTGGTTCTTTTGACTCTTTTTCAAAAGCCGAAAAATTTAAACCACAAGAATTGAATGCTATAACGACTGAGTTTTCCAGGGGCTCAGTTCCAAACTCTATTGCAACAACAAATAGAGAATCTGCCTGGGCGCGTTGGCGTAGAGGTTATGAAATTGCAACAGCAGAAGTTTATAATTACGATATTACATATCCTTTTAGATATCAAATTCCTGATCCTTTAGCGCCTATACCAGTTAGTGGTATTTTTATGGCGCTTGAAAATAATAATGACGTTTTATTGTATGAAGATTTAGAATTCTTTGCTTTAGAAGATTCAGTAGGCCCTGGTACAGTAACAAATCCTGTTCCAATTATTTCAGGAGCTTTTGTTGGATTTCCAACAAAAAATAAAGAATTTGGAATACATTGGGCATTATGGCGTTATGCAGGATCTATTAGATGTGATCAATTTACAGATCCAAATACAGGAAAAAATTTATACGTTGAAAGTGTAACTGAAGATCAAAAATATTGGTATGTAAAATTAGCTGGCAATTGGGGACCAGATAATAAACTTCCAGCACCTTTCTTTATTGAAGTTGAAGGTCAACCTTCAGGTACTAAACCTGCAAATACTGAAATTTTTGAAGATCGGATTGTAGAAAAAAATGGAAAAATTATTGATAAAAATACCATTAATCCAGCAAATCAAAAAAGGTATGGTTATGTTCAAGCTATTGTTATTGACATAGCAGAAGAAACAGGCATTTTAACTTTTAAAAAAGCAGGCTCAATATATGTAACTCCTGATGCTGTTTTTGTAACACCTTCTCCTGTGCCATTTGAAACAGGTAGATTTTTAATAACAGGACCTAGATATAGTTGTACTTGTCAAGACTTTACTAGAAGAGATTATGCATTTTTAGAAACAACTGTTAGACAGAGTAATAAAAAATTATTTCCTAGAAATAAAATAGCAAGCGTTAAACCTGGCCGTGTTGATGTTGTTCAAAACAATGGCAATACAGATAACAGAGCAATGACAAAAGCAGATGTTAATAGAGGTTTAAAAATTACATATCCAGGAGGATTTAATATTGATTATGAAGTTACAAACTTAACTCAAGAAAATAGATTAACACCTAGAGATAATCCCGGTGTATATGTAGACTTTGGTGCTACTTATCTGCGAAGTACAACAGACATATCAATTGCTGGTTCAAGGCCAGAAGGTTATCCAAAATTTGAAGATTATAAAACATCAGTAACAAAAACTGATTCCAGTGTTGTACGTCAAGATGAACTTATAGAATTAACTGATGTTTGGACACCGTTACTAGATGAAATGCGTTATTGCAAACATATTTATGCATTAAAATTTAAAGACTCTTTGTTCCCACCAGAGCCTTCTGATTTTCCAGTAGGTGTAATGAGTATGGTTGAATGGGAACAAAATTTAGTTTTAAAAACTGAAAAAGATGAAATGTCAGCATATAACATGTTGTTAAATCGAAGAGGTTTATCAAAAATGGATGTACCTCCATATAATTGTCAGTCTCCTATGCTATTTCCGATGATGCAAAAAATATTTAATATCGCTACAAATGATATTAAAATTGAAAATTTTACAATGTTTGATAAGAATAACCAAGAATATAGCCCTTAACACATAGTATATACTTATAAGTGAACGCATGACTGTGCTACTGGTGTCTGCGTTGCTAGTCTTTATGCAACTGAAGTTCGCTTTATGGTTTTATGACTCATCACGTTTCTCCTCCTGTTGATCAACGTATTGTTGATGATTATTTTAAACTTTGTAAAAGCAAAAAAAATAATAAATTAGCATGGTTCTACGGCATGTTAGCAACTTTTGGAGTAAAGCCTGATCAATTAAAACAATTCAAATGGAATGAAGACGGAACAATTAATATACCGTCTAGAAAAAAACCTGTTCGTCCTATGCATCCTCAATGGGTTTTCCTGTTTGGTTTAAAAGAAAAACAGCCTTCTAATATAGAAGACTGTTGGAATAATGCATGGCTTTTAATTTATCAAGCTATGGCATGCAAAGAAATTGAATGTAATATTATTGAATTATTAATTGCTTACAAAATACGTAAAGCATTTTATTCACCTAAGCGGCTGATGGAAAAGAAATTTGTTCGTTCGCCTGAGTTTTCTTCCAGTCATTCTTGACAGCATTTTTATTCCAAAGATAACTATCCCTAGAAAAAGTAATTTTATCGAAAGCAGCGTAGTGTGAACCAAGATTAAAAGTACCGTTATCTCTTAGTTTAAAAAGTTCTTTCTTGTCAATTTCAAGTTCTTTTGACATTTGATTGGCAGTGACCCAACCATGTGTTCTTGACATTGGAAAAACTTAGCGCATATATAAACTAAACGTATCAAAATAAAAGTCAACAGTACGTCTAGTTTCTTTTGTTAGATTTAGCACATATTAAAATAAGATAATGGCAGTTAAATACTATGTTCGCAACGGAGCATGATCCCCTTGCACTATTAGTTGAGATAACTCCAAAACTTGCGAAAAAACGATTCAGAGAAGAAATATACAAGTCCTGGAATCATTGTTGTGGATATTGCGGAGAACCAGCAACGTCATTGGACCACATAGTCCCACGTTTTAAATCTGGTTCTAGCAATCGTAACAATTTATTGCCCTCTTGCCAACGCTGTAACTCAAATAAAGGATCTCTTAGCATGATCGAGTGGTATAGCAAACAAAAATTCTTTAGTCAAGAAAAATTAAATAAAATTCAAGAATGGATAGAAAAAGAAGTAATTGATCTTTTTCAGTATACTAGTAATTATATAAATAAAAAAATAGGCGCATAATGGCACAAACACCTTCTATACCTTCTATTTATCGTGAAATTTTAAATTGGTTAAGTGATAACAATAAAATGGGATTAGTTGATCCCTATATGAGTGTAGGTAGTTTTAAATTATTTAATGAAGGTCCGTATACTCAAGAATGGATTAATCAATTACAAGATTTAGCAGAAGAAGCATTAGGTAGGCAATTAAATTCTAATGAAACAATTCAAATACAAGATTATTTTAAACAAAAATATGAGCCTTCAAATTGGAATCAATCTGTACCTTCAGGAGATGAAATAGGTGATGTGTCACCAGAAAATGAAATAGGACAAATTCCAACAGGAGATGAAATAGGTGATGCACCACAAACTGAACCTGGATTTGTGCCTGAACCCGAGCCTGAAACAGATTTAAATACAGAAGGAGATTTACCCCTGGATGAAACTACAATTGAATCAGATAGTACTACTACATTTAATAACATTCCTGCTGAGCTTTCTGCTCAAATGGAAAGATTATATGGCACAGATCCAACGGCTACAGTTACAAGTGAAGGAAAATTAGATCGCTGGGGTAACCCAGCAATGAATGATACAGAGTTAGAAGCCTGGATACAACAATATGTACCTAATTTTACAATGCCAGAAAATTTAAAAATAAGTTATGCAGGACCGCTTATAGAAAATATTAGAAAAAATAAATGGATGATTGACGAAACAAAGTATCCTTATGGAGCAAGTAACGATCTTTATTGGTTAAAAACACACAGAGCAAACGATAAAATTTGGGAAGAAGCAAATAAAAATCTACCTTCTTGGGGTTCAGAATTACCAGTTGATCAAAGAAATACTACAAATGTATTAGCTCCAGATGGACAAGTTTACCGTGGAACACAAGATAATAATGATAAATATTTAATATACAAAGATAAAAATGATGAAAAAATTAAAGCAGTAAAGATGTTTACAAAAAGTAATGATAACGGCCATTACGATTTAGCACAAGCGATTAAAAATGGCCTTGTAACACCAAGAGAAGATATAGAAAATATATATGAAGGGGATCGTCTTTATAGTGCCAAAGATTTTCCTAGATTAAATTCTATGGTAAGAACAAATGATAATCCAAATATTTTAAAGTTTGATGAATCTTTTGTTATTGATCCTGAACGTTTAGCAAGATCAATTGGAAGCAAAGTATCACAAGCTCCAGGATATGAACCTCCAACCGCTATATTAACGCCATATGATATTCAGTTTGCAGAGCATAAGAAAAATATGCAAACTGCAATTGATAATATGCGCAAAGAACAAGACAAAATATTTGGAACAGGAGGGTCAACATATAAAGAAAATCCAGATCATCCTTATTGGGATTTCATAGAACAGTTCCCTGGAGGAGAAATACCTGATGAATTTAAACCTGAATCTGATCCAGATGTTGTTGGAATTTTTTATGGTTATGATAAAGATACTAAAGAAGGATATTTAAAAACTAGAAGTCATAATACTACAACAGTAATTCCTAACACAAGTAGCTTGGCATTCCAGCAAAACGCCGCAATTAAAGAAGTAGAAAGAAGATTATTAAAATTAAAAGAAAAAGCAAAACAAGGTTACGATGTTCAATGGAAAGATATTGATTTTTGGATTTTTGATTTAGACAATCTTGTTTCATCAGCAGGTAACAATTATGTAAATAGTAGTATATTTGACAACTCAGCAAATTATTTTTCAGATCGACAAAAACGAGATATTTTACAAGCAGCACAATTATTTTGGGCTAATGAAATTATTCAACCTAATCAATGGCGAGATGATTTAGAAATTGATCCAATAAAATTTAAAACAGGAGAAGCAGTCGATACAGAATTTGATCCTGTTTTTTATAAAGCTGAATTGGCTTTATATGAACCAGATCAAATTTTTGCTGAATCAGGAAATGATTTATGGGAAGAAGCTTTAGAAACAGGTGATTGGGATACTGTATTTAGATTTACTCCATTACCTGCAACTCAAATGATTGCACTAATGGGAAGTGAAAATCCAGAAAGTCAACAATTAGCAGCAGAAATGTTAGCAGAAGGTCAAACTAATTATTGGAAAGCACATTATAGAAAATATGGATATTTAAATGGCATAAGAGGATATAAAGGCGACACTCCGGCAAATGTAGATAATTACAATCGAAATATTGCTCCAACAGATTATGAATATCAAATGCTTAGAAATTTATCTTTAGGTGCAGATACTTCAAGTTTATTAGAATCTGACCCTGACTTTGCAAACTCAGTAATTTCAGAATCTTTAATTAATAAAATAATAAGTAATCCCGACAGTTTAACCCAAATTTTAGAAGATTTGAATTTACCTCAAATTCCAGAAGATGAAGAAATTGATTTTGATCAATTAAAAACAATGCTATCTGAAGCTGTTGTTAATTTAGAAGAAAATGAAAAAAATATATATTTACTGGAAGCAGGTGATGATTACAGAGAAATAGAAGCATTAAAATATTTATCTCCAAATGAAATAAAAGAAAACAAAAAATTTGATCTTTTATTTAAAGATGCAAGAAATGAAACAATAAAACAATTAGAAACAATAAGAAGACGAGAACTAGAATTTGACACATTAAAAAATCTTGGCGGATTAAAAGAAGTATTTAATTTAGGTGAGATATTAGCAGATAATTTATTGGGAGATGGACTTGGAATGGTCATGGCTTTTGGAGGAGATACAAGTATTAATGATTTAAAAAGTAATTGGGCAGATAAATTTCAAGATTTATCGGGTATTTCAAATAATGTTACATACAATTGGCAAAAATGGTTTGATGAAACTTTAACAACTAAATATGCAGAAGTAGAAGCAGATAGATTTATTGAATCAATTAGATCTCAAGCTTTTGCAAATACACTACAAGAAGAACAAGAGTTAGCAAAGCAACGCTTACAAGGTTCGACTTTTATTAATGAATACACAGGAAACATATCAGACGAAATGTTAAACAAAGTAAATGAAAAAATATTAGAAACTATTGAAACAATAGAACAAGAAAGAGGTGACAGGGAAGGTTTATTGGATGAAGAAGATGATGTTTTATTTTCTCAAGAATTTATTGATCGTTTAAAAGAAAATGCAATTTTAAATACTGAAGAAAATTTATCTACTTATTTTAGTTCAACAGAAGGAAGTGTAATTAAAGATTATATAGATAAACAAAAAACACCATTTCAATCAGTTAATATTGAAATTTTAAGTAAACTTAAAAACATAGGAAATTCATTGATTGATTACAATAAAGAATATCCTTATTACACTTATGGAACAACAAAAAGGTACTGGAAAGAACCAAATGCTATATGGCGTTATAACCAAGATGGTGTAACAAAACGACCACATCAAGCAATAGTTGATGTTAGTGGATTTGAAAGTGCAAATGAACTTATTAATTTTTTACAACAAATTATTGATCAACCATACGAAATAAAATTAAACACTAGAAAAGATATTTTAGGTATCGATAGTAAAGATGATTGGGCAAAACATTTATACAAAAGAAATTATCGTAACTTAACCAGTGATCAAAAAAAAGAAGTAGATAAAAGTTGGAATAGTGAACTACAAATTTCAAATACAGATGAAACATTACAACAAACAGCACAAACTTTATTAGATGTCATAACAGGAGAAAAAACATTGCCGTCTAATGTGCAAGACTTTGACAGTATGTTTGGTAGTTTAAAATTAAATAAAATTAATAGTGCTAATACCGCATTAATAGATTATAGAAATAATCCATCACTAAGAACAGAAGAAGATTTAAATAATTCAAATTTATTACCATTAAATTTTTATAAAAATATTAATCAAGAAATAGAAGACGAAGAAGGAAATACTTATGTTTTAAATAAATCAGGATATACAGATGAAGAAGAACAAGAATTATTTGATATTAAATCAACATTTGATGGTTTATACAATACTTTGTACTCACAAGCAAAAAAAGGATTAAAGCTTAAAGACAGTGAAGGAGAAGAAATAAAAATAGAATATGATTTTGCAAATGAATTTATTAATACATATTTAAAACCCAGATTTGATTATTCAAAATCAATGGAAGAGTTTGTTAGTTATATGGACGTTGAAGAAGGAGAAGAAAATATATTTCAAACGATTAACCGTTTAGAAGAAGTTAAAATTGCTGCTTTTGAGTCGGCAAAAGAACAATTTCAAAATATAATAGAAGGTAAATATGATAAAGATTTTAATTCAAATTATTATTTGAATCCATATGATCATTTATACGCGCCTGTAAATTTAAATACTGAAGAAGAAATAAAAGCATGGCAAGAAAACAGACAAATAGAAAATATAAATCAAAAGAATTTAATTCAAGAAGATTTAGAACGAGCAATTAATGATCCAACTGGTTTAGTTGATCCTGATAACCCTTCTTTGGGAACATGGGTAGAAAATCTTTATTATTATGGTTATATTAATAAACTAGATGATACGACAATTGAAAATGCTATTAACGATTTAGATACTTTTGCAAGATTGCATTATCAATTAATTGGATCAAAAGGAATTAATGTAACTGACGAAGATGGTAACACAAGATTAGTAATGCTTTCAGCTTCTGAAAATCCACAAAACATATCAGCTACAATTTTACGAAACACTATTGCAGATAAAGCAGCATCAATTCCAACTGTTTTTAGTGAGTTTGTTTCACCTGATGATGCAATTAAATATTTATTAGGAGGAGTAAATCCAGAAGATAATCCTGAAGTTTGGAAAGATTTATTACAAAGTTTTGGTCTAGGAAATGATACAACTTTTGAAGAATTATCAGACTATGCAGCAGAAGTATTGAGAACAGCAGAAGCTGCTGAAATTAGAGAAACGATTGAATTATTAAATAAAAAAGAATTAAAACCAACGCAAGCTCGCCTTGGTGCTACTTATATTGAAAGAGATGAAGATAACACAGTTAACGAAGAAGACTTTACTGCAATTTATAAACTATTCCAAGACACAGGCTACCAGGGGACACAAAAAGAATTTTTTGATACTTTCTTAGAAGGTGAAAGTTTGGAAGACATGCAAGTTTTAGATAAAATTATTCAAGGAAAAATACCTGAATTTGAAATTGATTTGTCTGATCCATTTACATCATTGACATCTTTAGAAAATATATTTGATGATCCAATCGAAGAACAAGAAGATATCACAACAGACGAAGATAATTTGTTCGATTTTAAACTTGACGAAGACGAAGAAGACCAAGAAAACGATATCGAAAGTACTTTAGGAAACCTAGGGAACTTGTTTACCTGGAAATAGTAGGTATAATGAAAAGAGTTTTTTGATCCCATGAAAAAAGGCGGTGGTTACGTTGTAGGTTCTCCTAAAAAAACAAAACAAGGAAATGGTCAACATTCAAAACCAAAACACAATAAAAAATTAAAAAGAGGACAAGGATAGTAAGATGTAATTTTTAAAATAAACGATAAAATAGTTATAGAAAAAATGTAGTATTTCATGGATCATATCGAACCTACTGAACTAGAACTGCCATTGGAATTCAAATTTGCAATGCGCAAAGCTGAATTACATGCAGTAGATATGACGTGGGATCAGTTATACCATACTTTATTAAATCTTTATCATCAAAGATTAGTAGAAATTACAGCAATAAAAGATATTATGGCCAGTGAGGGTGTCAATATTGAATTTGACATCCCCACTGAGCTTGAATTAGAAGAACTTACTCATATGACACAAGAAAATGAAACAGAAGATGATGAAGATGATACACAACTCATCTAATTTGAATCAGCTTATCTAAATACCATTTAGCTTTTCTTAGAGACTCAGCACCACCTTTTGTTTTTTCACGCCACATATATTTAGCAATATTACCTTTTAAAAATCCCATAAATTCTTCGGGAGTTAACTGCGCTTCAATAGCGTCAATACATTCCATTTTTTCAGATTGATAATGAAGCGGATTGTTTACATTAATATCTGCATCTAATTTAATAGCAATAGGTGTTTCCCAGGGGTGTTCCCAGCTCTTTTTAATATCGTTTATTGATACCGTTTCAAAGCTAACAGGTGGATAAGTTTGAGAAATTACATTTTCCCCTGGCGCTGCATCGCAAGCATTTGTTCCCGAACAGGCATAGCCACTAAAGGTATAGTAGTTAGCGTTCTGGGCATTGGCATTGCACCCATTAAAACGCCCTGTTCCATACTCGGAATTGTTCCAGTTACACCCGGACGGCTGTCTTTCATTGGACATTGGTTTCCCTCTAAAGTTAAATTAATACGTTCCCGCCCTTGTTCAGTAAGAGCTAAACCCGTATTGTATTGATCATAGAGCGGAACATCATTTTCTTCATTATCTAAAGGTTGTCCAAAGTCACGCATAGTTAAAGCTCTACGTGTTAACTCATTACCATTTGCATTTAAATATCCATCTAAAAATAAATCAGCTTTCATTTTACTAAGATGTCTGTCGTTTACAATATTAACATGGCAAAAACATATCAACCAAAACAAGCTTTTTCGGGTAGAGTAAGACAAACTTACGACCCTAGAATTGATTCAGGAACATCAGGGGCTGAATCATCAGATTTAAATCCTGAACAAGCATATGATGTTGACTTAAGAAGAGTTGGCGGAGAAGAAGAAGGCGTTGCAGCTAAATTTGGAAATTTAAGAGGAGAAAGAAAACAAAATAGTGTAGCTAAGTTTTTAAGGGCAGCAAGAGCAGCTGGAAGAAGATTAAAAAGTCAAGCTATAAAAGAACCTACAAGTGCAAATGAAGGAACATCATTTGGACCTGTAGGATCAACAGCGTATGCGCAAAAACCAGAAAGATCTAGTTTTGGTAATTTTTTCTTTTAAACTTTACAAGTAACTACTTCTTTTGCCTGGTCTTGGTATTTGCCTTGGCGATTGTGATAAGTAGTATCACATGGGTTACCTTTATAAAACAACAATTGAATTATGCCTTCATTTGCATAAATTCTATTAAACAAAGGAGTAGCATTACTAATTTCTAAAGTAAGATGGCCACACCAACCTGCCTCTGCTGGTGTGATATTAGCAATGATACCTGTTCGTGCATAAGAACTTTTGCCCATTGCAACAACAGTGACATTATCTGGCAATTCTAAACGTTCTTCTGCTACACCTAAACAATAACCATAAGGTGGAATTAAAAAATATTCTCCACGTTCATCCTTTAAAAGTTCTACAGGACGCAAAATATCTTGATTGAAATTTTTAGGATCTGTCTCACCAACATCAATGCGTCCAAAAACAAGGCATTGAGAAGGAGAAAGCCTAATATCATAACCATAAGAACCTAAACCATAACTTAAAATTTTTCTGCCACCTTCTTCTCTAACGATTTTAGGAGTAAAAGGATTAATCATATTTTGATTAATAGCTAAATCAGAAATTTCTTTATCGCACAAAAGAGTCATTGATCTGTTCTCGGTTTAATTACTTTAACCGGTTTAATATAAAATGCGACCTTTTTCAGAATAAATATCTAAAAAATTTTGAGTGGCTTCTCCAGAATTATGTTTAGGCTGTAAATAAACAACTAATGAAGTAGACGTTCTGTGTTTTGTAATTCCTTTACTGGAATTTTTAATTAATTCAGGAGCTGTTCTTAAAATACAAACAGGAAAATCAAAAATTTTTTGTTCATATCTGATAATATCTGTACAATTTGTAAAAAAAATTGCCTGCTCTACTTTACCTTTTAACCATGAGCGATATAATTTTTGAAACCAAACTGAGTGAGAAGAATTAATAACAGTTGCATTGCAACGAGTCATACGCCATTTGTCTTTCTTTTTATCAAAAAAATATGTACCACTTGGAGGAAATAAATAACATTTGCCATACCATTCTTGTTCATTTAAACCATCATCCTGAGGACTAAAAAATTCTTTAGCCTGAACGTATTCATTAGCAACAGCTGAACTGGCAACATCTAAATCAATATCACCCATTAAAGCATGAGCTGATTGAACCAGGTCAGGACTGGTAATCAGCTCTTGATCTTCACGACGATAGTCTTTAGTTATTCCCATCCTCGGCTTTGTTATAATCTATTTCAAAATATCTTATACCTTCATTATCATTTATCAAGTAACCTGCTTTTTCATCTGGTTTAATTTTTGCAGCAGCTTCTAAAATACGTCTAAAACTTTCAGCTAAATCTCCATTATTTTCTCGTTCACAACTTTCTTTGGCGTCATGAAGTTCTTTTAAGGTCCAATAAAACATACTTCGTTCAGAGCTTTGTGGTTGAAATACCATTACCCCTGGGCCTTCGTTTTTCCAAAATTTTATATAAATATGACCCATATCATTTAAGATAAAACGCACAGTTGTATCGATCATCTGTGCTTCAGTTGGATCGTGTTTATTTTTCAAAAGAGTTGATAATAACTTTTCTTGTCTGTTCATTGTTTAAAAGACCTTGTTTTTTTAATGATTCTAAAAGCTTTGGCAGCGGTTTGTAAACACACACTAGTTTACCTATAACTCCTCGTTTTTTTATTAATTGACCTTTTTCATTTTTTAATTTGTCAAATTCTTTAGATCTAATTAAATATTCAGCAACACAACGCAATCTTCTTTTTAAAGCCAATTCAGCTTGTGGAAATTTACCACAAATTGTATCCGGGGTCATATCAGAAAAAGCTAGTCTTAATTGATTCGTCAAAGACATAGAAGAACTGCAGTCTTCTTCTTCGTATTCAACTAGATTTTTTAAATATCTTTGAAGACACAAACTATCAAACGAACCTGAAGGCGGGAAAAAAACTGAAACTTGCTCAAATAAACTTGGAGGAAGCATCTCAAAACTATTCTCAATTGTTACTTTTGAGATATCGATATTTTTTAATAAATTAGACATTACAGGCGAACCGTATTTTGAGGTTGGTACATACGTTTTTCTCTTAAATCAACAATTTCAGTTGATTTATTTTTAGCAAAACTTCTAATTAATTCGTTCCAAGGAATACGAATAACTGGTTTTGAATTGAAATTAGGGCAAACATTAACGTAATGAATGCCTTCTACCCATCCTTTGTCTTTGTGTGTTTTAGCTTTGGCGATCCAGTTTCGGATTGTTTGGTCTGATATATTTAATCTTTTTGCACATTCTTCTGTAGAAATATATTCATCTGCATAAGCTTCTGGATTCATTCGATCTGTTTCATCCGTTTTATACCTAGAATGCCACATTGATCCAAGAATTGTTTTTATTCCTTTTAATTCGTAAACCATATCTTCTAAAAATTTGTCTGTCATGTTTTTTGTTTTCTTTTATGCTAGCCTTAAAAAAATTAATTTCAAACATGGACTCTCAAATTCCGCCTAGTAACACAACTAATAATTTAACAGCAGAACAAATAAATGAAATAAATGCGCAATTTTCTTTTGAGCTGGAAAAATTAAAAGAAGCAAGAGCAAGGTTGCAACAAAAACCATTGATGCAACAACCTTTACCATTACAGCAACCGTTTCAACAACCTTTGCAACAAGCGCCTGTTGCAAGTCAAGAACCCAGAATTCAATATGTAAGAAGAAATTTAACAGTAGCAGAAATAATTGTTGTATTTGCATTGTCTTGTGGGCTTGTAATTGGCATACAAAATTTTTGGAATTTTGCAACTAATTTACCAAAAATAGAGATAAAATGGGAAGCTAGGTAGATTTAGGTGGGATTATAATTGATATACAAAAAGTTGATTTAAAATAGTGGCCAACCGTAAAATTTCAGATTTACCTTTAATTCTTGGTACTGATTTAAACGGTAATGATTTATTTACCGTTGTCCGAACCGACGAAGTAGATCCTACTATTAAAAATAAAAAATTAGAAGTATCAGGATTTATAAGTTATTTAAACACATTATATTTTCCTGCAACTGGCGGTACTATTAATGGTAATTTAACTGTTACTGGTACGATTAGTGGTAATACTGTTACAGGTAAAACAGCTGAATTTACAACAGGTATTTTTAGTACTTTAGTTACCAGTGGTACAACACATAGTGGAAATTTAAATGTTAGCGGAACATTAACAGTAAGAGAAAGTGGTTATTTTCTGTCAGGCGTAGAAATAAAAGGTACTCTGTCTGGTGCAACAGTTACTGGTACAAACGCTCAATTTACCAATATTACGGGAGCAACAATTGTCGGTACAACAACTGTATCTGGAGCAACGGTAACTGGTACGAATGCACAGTTTACTAATATTACAGGTGAAAATGTAATCGGAACAACTAGTGTATCTGGTGCAATTGTAACAGGTGATACAGGTAAATTTACAACTATAACTGGCACTACTATAATTGGAACTACTACAGTATCTGGCGCAACAGTTACTGGTAATACGGGTAATTTTGATATTTTAAATGCAAATACTGCTTATTTTGTTACAGGGATCATAAAAGAAAGATTAACTGTAACTGGTGATGCTTATTTTGTTGAAGATATTTGGGTTACAGGATCAGGAATTTTTAATTCAGGGCTATATGTTACAGGTGAGTCATCTGTTATTTCAGGCATAACAATAACAGGTCAAACAGGTAATTTTGGCACACTTAATGTTACTGGTTTTAACGTACCTAATCTTACAGTCACAGGAACAATCAGCGGTGCAATTATTACCGGTGATGTTGGGCGATTCACAACTTTAACAGGAAGCACAATTGTTGGCACAACTAGTGTGTCGGGTGCAACGATAACTGGTACTGATGCACAGTTTACAAATATTACAGGTAGTACGATTGTTGGCACAACTAGTATATCCGGTGCAACTGTTACAGGTACTGATGCTCAGTTTACAAATATTACAGGTAGTACGATTGTTGGAACCACTACGGTATCCGGTGCAACTGTTACAGGCACAAATGCTCAATTTACCAATATTACAGGTGGCACAATAGTCGGCACAACTAGTGTATCGGGTGCAACCGTAACCGGTACTGATGCTCAGTTTACTAATATTACAGGTGGCACAATAGTTGGCACAACTAGTATTTCAGGTGCAACAGTTACTGGTACTAATGCTCAATTTACTAATATTACAGGTGGCACAATAGTTGGCACAACTAGTATTTCAGGTGCAACAGTTACTGGTACTAATGCTCAATTTACTAATATTACAGGCAGTACGATTGTTGGCACGACTACTGTGTCAGGAGCAACCGTAACCGGTACTGATGCTCAGTTTACTAATATTACAGGCAGTACGATTGTTGGCACGACTACTGTATCTGGAGCAACTGTAACTGGTACAAATGCACAGTTTACAAATATCACAGGAACAACAATTGTTGGCACGACTACTGTATCAGGTGCAACCGTAACTGGTAATACAGGTAATTTTGGCACACTTACTGTTACTGGTTTTAATGTACCTAATTTAACTGTTACTGGAACGATTAGCGGTGCAATTATTACAGGTGATTCGGGTAGATTTACAACATTAACAGGAAGCACAATAGTTGGTACAACTACTGTGTCAGGAGCAACCGTAACCGGTACAAATGCTCAGTTTACAAATATTACTGGTGGCACAGTAGTTGGTACAACTAGTATTTCAGGTGCGACTGTAACTGGTACAAATGCACAGTTTACTAATATTACCGGCAGTACAATTGTCGGTACCACTACTGTATCTGGAGCAACTGTAACTGGTACAAATGCACAGTTTACAAATATTACAGGTGGCACGGTAGTTGGTACAACCACTGTGTCGGGTACAACTGTTACAGGTGCTACTGGTAATTTTACTGCATTGAATAGTGCAGGCAGTACTTTAAAAGGTACTACGACTATTACAGGATTAAATGGTTTACAAGAATTTAAAGATAATTCAGATAGTGATACTACTGAAGTTAGATTCTATCAAGGAAATAGTGCAAACTATGTTGGCTTTAGAGCACCAGTAACATTAGATGGTAGTAACACCACATTTAGATTGCCTAGTGGTGACGGTTCATCTGGTAATTTATTAACTACTGATGGTGCTGGCAGGTTAACTTGGTCAGTTGCAAGTGCTGAACAAGTTTACTCAACAGGTATTAATTCAACAGCACTTCCAGGAGAAGGAACTGTTTATGTTGTTTTAAAAGCAAATTCAACAGGAAGCGGTCTTGCTTATTCAACTGGTTCTTTATATTATACTGCTGCATCAAATTATTTAAACGCAGTTGGTTTAAGTGGAACAACTATTACTGGTAATACAAGTAACTTCGGAACAGGTAATTTTGTATTAGCTAAAAGCACTACTGTTTCAGGTACAACTGTAACTGGTACATATGCACAGTTTACTAATATTACAGGTGGCACGGTAGTTGGTACAACCACTGTGTCTGGGACAACCGTAACTGGCGGTAGTGGTAATTTTAATAATGCAACTATTGGAACTAATTTAACTTCAAATGGAGGCAGCACCCTTAAAAAAACTACGACTATTACAGGATTGTTTGGTTTACTACAATTTAAAGATAATGCAGATGGTGATAGTACTGAAGTTAGATTTTACCAAGGAAACAGTGCAAACTATGTTGCATTTAGAGCACCAACAACATTAGATGGTAGTAATACTACATTTAGATTACCTAGTGGTGATAGCACATCTGGTGATGTGTTAACGACTGACGGTGCAGGTAAATTAAGTTTTACTACTATTTCTGCAGGAGGTTCTAGTTTAAGTGGTATTACTGAAACAGGAAGAACACAATATGGTGCAAATCAAAACACTGTTTCAGAAACTGGTACTGTTATTATTGGCACAGCAGCTGGTAAAATATCTAATTTTTTTGGTCGAACTGTAATTTCATCTGGTGTATTAATTGGCCAAAATGTATGTTCAGGCACAACTGGATTTGCCAGCAATGAAGGAAAAAATGTCATTATAGGTTGCGAAGCAGCAACAGAATTATATGAACCAGAGCGTACTGTTATTATTGGTTTTGAAGGTGGCAAAGGCGGTGCTAATACTTATAGAACATCAGATGATTGCGTTCTTATTGGTTATCAAGCAGGTAAAGATGCAAACATATTTGGTTATACCACAAGCACTGACAAAGCTATTGTTATTGGATCTAAAGCTTGTAACTTGCATGCAGGTATTGCAAATGGTATTTATATAGGATCAGAGGCATGTTCTGGATTTATAACAAGTCATACTAACAATACAGTTATAGGATGGAGGGGTTTACGCAAAGCAGGAACTGCTGCTTATAATGTTTTCATTGGTAGCAATGTTGCTGAATCTGGTGAATACTATACAAATACTGTTGCTATAGGTTATCAAGCTGCTGCATACAATGCATCTGGTACATCCGAAAATTCTGGTAATGTTTGGATAGGTTATCAATGTGGTAAGTATTTACTGAACGAAAATCAAAATAGTGTTGTTATTGGTGAAAAAGCAGCTACTACTGGATATGGTGTTAAAGATTCTGTTATTATAGGTAAAGATGCTATTGGCTTTGCAAATAATGTTTCTGGCATAATTGTTATTGGCTATAAAGCTGGCGGCAAACCTAACAATAGCGGCAAGCAAAATATATTTATAGGAAATCAAACAGCTTCAGGTCATCAAACTGGTGAATTTAATACTTATGTTGGACATGGTATTGCATCAGGTATGTTTGTTGGTAATAATCACAAGAATACTATACTGGGTTATGGAGCTGTTCCATTTTTAAATACGGCAACAGGCAATGTAATTATTGGTTATCAAGCATGCCTAACTAGTCGTCCTACCACTGGTTGTGTATATATTGGTGCTGACATTGCTCCTCTTAGTTATACTGGAATTGGTAATACTGTAGTAGGTCACCTAGCAGCTGCTGTGTTAGATGATGGAGCACATAATACAATTCTTGGAAAAGAAGCCGGTGGAGTAGCAACAGGTAATAATAATACAGTAATAGGATACCAAGCAGCGGCATCGACAACTAGTGTTAGTAATCAAATTACATTAGGTAATTCATCTATTACATCATTAAGATGTAATGTGACAAGCATTTCTTCTCTTTCTGATGAAAGAGATAAAACAAATATTACAGATCTTGAGCATGGTGTTAATTTTATTAAACGATTAAGACCTGTTAAGTTTGACTGGGCGCGTAGAGATGGTAGCTTTGAAGGCAAAAAAGATTATGGTTTTATTGCTCAAGAGTTACAAACAATAGAAACTGAATTAAATACTATTGAATATACAAATTTAGTTGATGATTCAAATCCTGAAAAACTAGAAGCAGCTCCTTTTAAAACGTATCCGATTCTTGTACAAGCTGTTAAAGAATTGATTAATCGTTTAGAAATAGCTGAACAAGCAATTGTTCAGTTGCAAGGCACTTAAAATTATCTATAATTACCATAGATTAATTTTTTGAATGCCAAGTACACCCAAAGGTGGAACTGAAATTTTAGTTGAATCCCTTCGTAGTTATCTTGACTTTGAAGGGATTAATTTAATTGTTTGTACATGCGATAAAAATTTAATAGTACCAGGGCAAAAAAATATTCTTTTGCAACAATTAAGCTATGATCAACCTAATGTAAAAGGAATGAAAAGTGGTAGTTTTGTAAATGAAATTGATTATTTTATTTATAATTCTCACTGGTGCTATGAAAAATTTAGAGAAAAATTTAATAGCCCCCCTTGGAAATCAATTGTTATAAAAAATGCAACAACAGAATTTTTACCCAAACCAAAACCTAAAGGGAAAAAATTAAAATTAATATATACTTCAACTCCCTGGCGGGGGTTAATAGTATTATTAAAAGCTTTTCAAATTTTAAATCGAAATGATATTGAATTAGATGTATATTCTTCTACTAAAATTTATGGTCCTACATTTGAAAAAAGTTTAGGAAATAGGTATGAACTTTTATTTGAAGAATTAAGAAATACCCCTGGCATTAACTATAAAGGATATGCAACAAATCAAAAAATAAGAGAAGCCTTACAAAAAGCACATATTTTTGCATATCCAAGTGTTTTTGAAGAAACATCTTGCATTGCAGCAATAGAAGCGATGTGTGCTGGGTGTCAAGCCGTAGTTACAAACTACGGAGCATTATATGAAACATGCGGAGAATATGCTGATTTTGTTTGTTATGATTCTGATTATTCTCGTTTAGCTAAAAATTATGCTAACGTACTGAATGAAGCAATTGACCATTACTGGACCCCAGTAAATCAATTAAGATTAAAAAAACAAACTGAGTTTTATAACGAAAACTGGACATGGCAAAAAAGAATTCCTCAGTGGCAAAAATTTTTGAACCAAATAAGAAAAAAATAATTACTGCATTTATTGCTACACCAGCACTACATGGAAATGTAGAAGCTCATTATGTAGCATCAATAACTGAAGCTTGTAAATTAGGAATTAAAAATAATATTGATATTATGTTTGGCTCAATTAGCAATGAAAGTATTTTGCCTATGGCGAGAAATCAATTATTAACAATAGCGCTTGACTTAAAAGTAGATTGTTTAGTTTTTATTGATGCAGATGTTTCTTGTGATCCTAAAACATTAATTAATATTATTAAAAATCCAGAAGATGTTATTGCGGTACCTACAGTTAAAAAAAATGACAAAGAAGAACAATACGATTTTTGGTTTGAAGATGAAGAACAATTTGAAACAATTAAAAACAATTTACAATCAGTTAAAACTGTTAGTACAAGCTGTCTTAAATTAAGCAAAAAAGTTTTAGAAAAATTAGCTGAAAACAGTGTTAATTTAGAATTCAGGGGGAAACAAATAAAAAATATGTGCCAATATGACTTTGAAGGCGAAGATTTTATTGGAGAAGATGTTTATTTATGCAACAAAATAAATAAATTAGGATTTAAAATTTGGATTGATTTTTCAAGCACTTGTATGCATGTGGGAAGTAAAATATATGAAGGTAATTACAAAAAAACAATCCTTAAACAAAATGACAATTAAATTTACAAATGCAGCAAAATATTATAATGCTTTTCCACATCAAGACGAAGCTTGGGACTGGCTACAAACAAAAGTAAGTCCAGAAATCTTAAATATTTTTGCAGCTAAATACAGAGAAAAAAATACAGAAATTGTTAAAAATATAAAAAGCATAGAAGAAATAAAAAATAAAAAATATACAAATACGTGGGAAGGCATATTAAAAGCAGCAATAGATGCAGGAGCTGAATATCCTGAAGTCGTAGCTGCACAATGGGCATTAGAATCAGGTAATGGTAAACATGTTTCTGGTGAAAACAATTATTTTGGATTAAAAGGACAAGGTTCAGAAGTTAACACAAAGGAATTTTTAAATGAAAAATGGATTGAAATCAAAGATAAGTTTATTGACTTTCCTGATTTATATAGTGCTGTTAATTATTTGGTCACTAAGTGGTATAAAGACTACAAAACATGGAAAGGAATCAATAACTGTAAAACCTGGGAGGCCGCTTGCTACCAATTGCAGAAAGAGGGGTATGCGACAGATCCCTTATACGGAGAAAAACTTATAGAAATAATTAAATCTAAAAATAAAATTAAAAAACCAAAACATTCAAATCCGTTAAATGTTGAATATATGAGTCAAAGAGATAATTATAGAGACGCAACTCGCACATGTTTTAGTTCAAGTTGTGCAATGATGTTAAAATATTTAAAACCAGATTCTATTGTTTCTGATGATGATTATATTCGTAAAGTTTTTTATAACGGAGATAGCACTGAAAGTACTGCTCAAATAAAAGCATTATTTAATTATGGACTGCAAGCAAGATTTTTTAATAGAGCAAATGTAAATACAATTAAAACTCAAATTGATAATAACAAGCCTGTACCAGTAGGATTTTTACATAAAGGAACAGTACAATCACCTTCTGGTGGAGGACATTGGGCATGTGTTATTGGATACGATGACGATGGTTTTATTGTTCATGATCCATGGGGGGAATTAGATTTAATAACAGGAGAATATATAAATACAACAGGAATAAATTTACATTACAGCTATAAAAATTTTAACCCTAGATGGATGGTTGAAGGTGTATCTACAGGATGGTGTATATTGGCATGAAAAAAGAAAATATATTAGTAAATATTTGTTATGAAATAAATAACAAAAGAAAATGCGCTACTCTTTCAAAAGAAGAAGCATATATTTTAAAAAAACAAGTTTTAAAAATGGCAGGAACTGTTTATTGGTTTAATCCTGTTGACTCTGGATAATACATAAAAGCATAATTTTGCACATCAATTAACCAATTTTTTTCATGTTTTGTAAACCATTTTTTATAAATTTTAAATTGCTTATCTGGTTTAACAGAATCACATATAAAAAGAATTGAATCATTTTTAGGTATTTTATTTTGCCATTCTTTTAAAGTTTGTATAGCAAAAAAATGAGGAGTTAAACAATGTTTTCCTGTAATTTGATTTTTTAATTGTTTAGCTCTTTTATTTTTTCTTTCATCTAACCAATCATTAACTTGTCTAACACTATAACCACAAACAAAAGAAAATAACCAAATTACATTATTTTTATTTTTAACATAAGGAATTAAACGTAATTTAATAATTAAATTATTTAATCTATATGTTTTAATTTTCTTTTTATGTTTTTTTTGATAGTGAGATTTTGTCATGGTAATGAAGTTAATGGTATTAAAACAGAAGGAAAAGGTTGATCAGGTGTATGTTCTAAAGACCAAGCAGTTTGCCATTCACTTAAAGAATGTTCATGTACATCTTCAATATCATAATTAGGGCCAAATTCTAATTCAAAAAAACCTTCTACTTCTTCATCTTGTACAGGAAGTGCAATAAATGATTCATCTTCTAATAAATACAAAAAATTATCTTCTAAAGCATAAAAATCTGTAAAACCAACAGATGTTATTAAAAACAAGAAATAATCTTCTAAAGCTAAGAAAAAATTAGGATTAGCAAATTCAACAACTAAAGCAAGTGCATAATTAATAATTTCATTTCTTGTACTAGATATACAAATTAAATACTCACCACTATTAAGCGGAAGATATAAATTATCTCCTCTGTTTTGAACGTTTGGATTATATGTATTATATAAATTTGATTGGGCACCCATTATATGCCCAAAATAAGGATAAATTACTTTTCCATTTGTTCCAATAGTAGACAAGCTATCATCTTGAAAAATTGCCCTTGGTTCTATTGGTATTTTATTTAAGTTATAAGTACTAACA
>Ga0208162_1000191_pt1 | contig 34829 bp, 44 predicted proteins | sample CB_VirMetaG_4_FD_184539 | JGI IMG/M metagenome (GOLD analysis project Ga0208162, IMG submission 184539) | Freshwater to marine saline gradient viral communities from Chesapeake Bay - CB_1508_1M Viral MetaG (SPAdes) (version 4) | ecosystem: Environmental > Aquatic > Marine > Coastal | place: USA... | reverse complement strand
ACAGGAGCAACAGGTGCTACGGGTTCTCAAGGAGACACAGGAGCAACAGGTGCTACGGGTGCAACAGGAGACACAGGAGCAACAGGTGCTACGGGTGCAACAGGAGATACAGGGGCTACAGGAGTCACAGGAGCAACAGGTGCTACGGGTTCTCAAGGAGACACAGGAGCAACAGGTGCTACGGGTGCAACAGGAGATACAGGTGCTACAGGTCCCATCGGAGGGTCTTCGGGACAAGTTATTTACAATAATGGAGGTGTTGCAGATGGAAGTGCAAATTTAACTTTCAACGGACTTACACTTAGCACCGAATACTTGACAATTAATGAAAGAATCAGAAGCATTCAAAGACAAGACTCTCCCACTACTATGCCTATTGGTTGGTATAATATTGCATATCTTCCCGACTCTTCAACAGGTGATAAACCAAGAGGGAGTGGATTATTTACACTTAGAGATAGAACCTCAGGCCAGCATCAAACGGTTTGGTTTTTGGCTTCTTCTCATTATGCCACTCAAGATAGCATTACCGTTCTTTTTGACGGGTCTTATAACATAACAGGGCCTTACAGATACTTAAGAATCATGGGGGGTTCAACTTATCAAGGAGCCGTATTGCAAGTTTATGTTGACTTTACTCACTCAACAGGTAATGAATATTTTTCTGTTGATTTGATATTTGACCCTCAAGACACAGGATGGACTACTATGCCTTTTGCTCCTGAAGCAGACCCTATTCCTGAAGTCCCAAATTATCCGACATTTACAGAACAATGCAGAGTGGACTTGGATGATTCTAAGGATAATCAAACGGCTATTATCAGCACAGGAGGGGCTGTTTTCCAAAGTGATGTTGTTTTACAAAATTCTCCTTCTACCCCTGCTACTACTGATGATGTAAATTTAGGTAAGGGGGGGAGTGGAAACTTAGTAATTCAAACTGCTAACGGTTATGTTGCAGTAGGGCCTCAAAACTCAGGGTATTGTCATTTCTACACAGACAGGGCAAGATTTTATATGAATAAAAGACTTGTTGTTGATGAAGGAATCTTTTCAGCCTATAATGATAACCTTGTTCTTGCAACAGATAATGCTTCAAACACCCACATTACCATTAACGATGGAGCCACAACCAATGTAGGTGTCGGAGTAAGTCCGGATTTAGGAGCCACTTTAAATGTGGGAGGGGTAATTAAGACAACTGAAACCGGCGGTCTTATGGTGGCTGATGCAAACGGATACCTAACTGCCGCAAACCTCCCATTGGCTGGAATAGGAAGTCCCGTCACACTTCCCAATTCATACGGACCCCCTCAAAGTCCTTTTGGTTGGTTGGAAGTGATTATTGGAGGATTCCCTTACCAAATCGCACTTTGGCAATGATTTAAGTAGGTAATACCCAATTCTCTATCATGGCTTCCATTTGCCTCGCAATGATTGTTAAGAATGAGGCTCACATTATTAAAGAATGTTTAGAAAGCGTAAAGCCTTATATTGATTCGTGGGTTATCTGCGATACAGGAAGCACAGATAATACTGTAGAGATAATAAAGGAAACTTTGAAAGAAATTCCCGGTGAAATTCACTTAGACGAATGGATAGGTTATGGGCAAAATAGAACTAAAAGTATCCAAAGAGCATCAAACAAGGCAGATTATATTTTAGTTGCAGATGCAGATTTTATTTTAGAGGTAACTAATTTTGATTTTAAAAAAAACTTAACTGATGAGGCTTATGCAATTAGGGTTAATGAATATCACCTTCATTTTTTATTAAAGTCTAATTTGGGTTGGAAATTTGAAAGTCATGTTCATGAGTATCCTTCTTGTGGTAGAACTTTTGGTTGGTCTCATTTAGAGGGTGTTAGATATATTCATACTCTAAGAGGGGGTAATAGGGTTGATAAAATTGAAAGGGAGAGAGAATTACTTATTAAGGACTTGGAATCAGGGCATAATATTTCAAGAACTTATTTTTATTTAGGTCAAAATTATCAAGAATCTAAGGATTATGAATCTGCGGTAAAATATTATCTTTTAAGTTATAACTCATCATATAGCGATGAGGATAAGTATGTCTCTTTGGTTAGGATTGCAAGTATTAGTGATAGCCCTCATGAATGGTTTAAGGCTTTAATGTTTAGGACTAAAAGACATGATGCTTATTTAGGGCTTTCAAAATTATTAAATCAAAAAGAAAATTATAATTTGGCTTACTATTTTGCCAAGATGGGATATTTATTGCCTAATTCAAATGATATCGTATTCAATGATTGGGAGTTTAGCAGGTGGAAATTTTTAGATGAATTAATTATTTCTTGTTATTATTTGAATAAATGGGTTGAAGGTTATAAATATTGTTTAGATATTAGAAATCTTGATATTCCTAAAGAACATGAAGAGAGAATTAATAAAAACATCTCTTTTTTTCAAAATTATTTGAATAGGTAATTTTAAATAGCGGAAACGCTAAAGGTTTGATATGGCTGAGGCTATTAAGTATTCTTTATATCAGCCGAACAGGGTTATGATTGGCAGAATTGTCAATCTTCACAACAAGATGTTTAAAAGCCAGCAAAATTATCAATATTATGCAAATTTCTTAAACAAAAAAAATCATCCTTTCTATATTGCCCTAAGTGAAAGAGATAAAATTTTAGGTTTTGTTGCGGCAAGACCTGATTGGAAGGCTTCAAAGATGACGATGGCTTCATTGGGAGTAGGTTCAAGAGGTAAACCAATTGCAAACGCCCTTATTAAAAGAGTTATTTCAGATGTTAAAAGAGGTGGTTTCAAGACTCTAACAATGACTGTAAGGGCTTCAAGTAAAGATACTATCAAGTATTGTGAAGGATTAGGTTTTGATGCCGTTATTGCTGGAGAATACAAAGACGGCGAGGAGAAAATAATTTTGACTTGGACAAATCCCGATGGTAAAGATACTTTAAGAGACCCTTTCAAACAAATTTTTAAGATTAGAAAATTACCAGAAAAACAACCAGAAAAAGGAGTCTTTAAATTAAGAAAGGCTACTTCAAAAGACATCTCTGCTATTTTATCCATGCACAATGAGTTCCTTCAAAAGAAAAGAGATTACAGTTATTTCTCTACTAAATTAAATTTACAATACGGAGTTTTCTTGGTTGCTGAGGATTCAGAAGGTCAAGTAGCAGGATATATCGTTTGCAGACCTGAAACTAAACCTAAATTAGATAGGAAACCGAGAATTTTGAATTTTATCAGTTTAGGAGTTGGTAATGAATACAGAAAATGGGGTATTGGTCAAGCATTGGTTGAAGGAATGATTCAAGAAGCCAGAAAAATTCCAAACATTGAATATATTTACGGTCATGTAAGAGAATCTAATGTAGGGGCGATAAGGCTTTATAAGAGAACAGGATTTAAATTGAAAAAGGTCGGGAGATATAAAGATTCTAATGAAATTAAGTATGAACTTTTCAAAAGAATTAGACCTCCTTCCATTGAGCCTTATTGGAATAAATACAAAGAGCCGATTCTTTGGACAGGATTTGGTTTGACGCTTCATGAGATTGTTCACGCCTTAAGAGATTATTGAGGTGAAATGATGGGGGTGAAATCATGGCAAGGTTAGATGATGATGCTCAAGAGGCTATTTCAAAAATGAAAGAATTTATGAAAATGGCTCAAAAAAAGAAAATGAGACCTATCAAAATAATCAAAGAGGAAGGCATTAAAATTCCGAATGTATCCAATTTTAAAATGAAGCCTTTTTATGACGAATATGGAAAAAATGTAATTTATTGGTATGATAAAAATTCTAATTATGTTATGCTTTTGGGAAAATATTCTCATCAAGAAATTATGGATTCTTATCTTAATAATATAAAGAAAAGGCATCTTGATTATATGGGAATTAAAAAATATAATTTTTTTTATCTTATCGGAGGGCCAACCATAGTCGCACCTGTGTTGAAAATAACAACTGAAATTGATGGTTGGAGAGGAGATAGAACAAATCATCTTTATATTTATCAATTAAAACCAGATGTTTTATTCATGAATTGGAAGGAAAGTCCTTGGGAGGGTGAAAAATGAGTAAACCACTAACTGAAGAAGTCGCCAGAGAATATGGTTATACTGCAGAAATTTTTGAAGAATGGCTTGGAAACTATTTTGATTCTTTAAAGGTAGAAGAAAGAGCAAATCAAATTCAGCCGATTAAACAAAATAAATATAAGGTTGGAATGCCTTTACTTACTGAAGAAATTAAAAAATATGTATTAGAAATAAAAAAAGAAAAAAAAGGAACTTATCTTACATTAAATCCAAATTATATTTATATCATTAGGTTCGGAAGTCCATATGGTCAAAAAAACATACCTTATTATATTCCTACTAAAAAATCATTTCATTTTAAAAACAATCCGACCTACAATAGGATTGAGGGTGTATATAATAAAGGAGCGATGAGAAGAAACAATTCATTCACCAATCACGGCTTTGATATCTCAAAATATGAAATCATTGGAATTCTTAAATTTCCCTCTCAAATAGAATTTATGAATTGGAAGGAAAGTCCTTGGGAGGTGAAGGGATGAATAAAGAAGAAGCGACAAAGAATTTAAATAGATTTTTAAAGCCATTGTATAGAAAATACGGTTCTAAAACAAATATTATAACAAAATTTAATAGAGAGTTTCTTAAAAATAATCCTAAAGTAAAAACTTCTTTAGAAAGGGCAATTTTAGATAAAAGTTATACATGGAAATCTTTTAAAAGAGTAATTGAGAGTGGAAAACCTTTCATTTCGTTTATTAAATCAGATTATAGTAAAACCGTTAGAATCAAGAGCATAAGTTATTTTTATAATGTAGAAGAGAATGCGGTAGATTATATAATGATTTTCCATAGAGTGGGAGAAAGTGGTTCTGAATATTTTTTAAATCTTCATAAAGATGACTATTACACGATGAGAAGGTTTGATGAAAAGGGAGATATGTGGTTTAAATGGCCTTTGTTTCACGATTTTGAAGAATACCTTTTTCTTGAAGATTTAGTAGGTTGGGAAAATCCATTTTTAAATTGGGCATCTGATAAACCTTGGGAGGGTGAAAAATGAGTAAACCACTAACTGAAAAAGTCGCCAGAGAATATGGTTGGGGCAAGTTATCTTTTGGAGTATGGTTAAGTAGATATTTTAAATCTCTACAAGTTGAAGAAAGAAAAAAAGAAATAAAACCATTACAATTTAAAACAAGAGGGAGAATACCTTTGATTACTGAAGAAATTAAAAAATATGTATCAGAAATAAAAAGGAGGGGAGATATCACTTATCTTACATTAAATCCAAATTATATTTATATCATAGAAGACAATTATAAAAGAAGAGGAAGAGGATTAACATATTACATTCCTATTGGAATCCCTTTTCAATTTTCACCAAAAAACTCAAATTCTTCTTTTATGAAAGGCATTTATAAAGAGGGAAATGACAAATCACATACCTCAGATGGATTTAATCTCAACTATGAAATTATTGGAATTCTTGAATTTCCCTCTCAAACAGAATTTATGAATTGGAGGGAAAGTCCTTTTGACCAAAAGTAATCACCAAAGGGTTTTCTGTTCTCTTTCGTTTTCAGTTCTAAAGGTTTGTTTAACCCACATAGAGACCCATTCATAGAGTTGAGCAGTATATTGGTCGCAACCCCATTTTTCAACCAATTCTCCCATCAAGCCATCATACTTTTTAATAGCACCTTGAGATACTGTCAAAATAATATTTCCCGGGCAATTTACTTCAATTTCCTCTCCTGAAAATGGGTCAACCTTTTTATCAACAACTGTTCTGCACTTCCCATTGATAGGAGGTCTTCTATAAGATTCTCCACATTTCGTGCATCTTACCTTTTGTTGTCCAAACGCTCTTAAATTTCCTCTCATATCTCTAATCAAGTGCCTATCAATCAATTTGCTTGATTGTTCCGTATTATCTACTGAATGAAGCGTGTTTCCAAGAGCGAACTGAACCATTGTTTTCTGCCTCATAGAATCTAATGTGTTATAAGGGTTGTTTTTAGGGCCTTCTGAGCAATCTTTTGTTCCGTGTGTATATCCGAACCCTCTAATCTCTTCGGGAGTTCCTAACACCGTTTCTACAGTCTTAATTCCTGCATTGAAAACTTCCTTGGGATTTGGTGTTGATTGACTTAACTCATAAAACTCCACAGGATATCTCCAATTAATATCTACATTAAGGGCTTCTTTATCAATTTCACTCGGATTCAACTTCGTAGTTAAAATCAAAGGAGCATCCATTTGACCTCCTCTGGTCGTGGACAAGAATGATTTGCTGAAATTCATCAGTCCGTCAAGCAAAAGAAGAATGCAATCAATATCGCCATCACAATTCCTTCTCTTTCCTGCGTGGAAAAACGGATGACCGTAATGACCTTTGATATCTGCTACTCCAATCAACCTACAAAGAATGGCTCCTGAGGTGTGAGGTGCAAGACCCATACACATAACTCCAAACAAATCTTCAACCGTTTCGCATTGATAAAACGGTTTTAAGCCATACAACTTCACAAGCATTTGGTCAATATAATGTGTTGCTTTCAGCATAATTTCTGCACAGGTTTTAGATACTACTATGTCTTGAGGGTATAATTCCACCACTTCGTCTGCTGAATCTACATCATAACCTAATTCTTGTGCTTTTTGAGCCGATAAACCTATCTCAGAGGGCTTGAAATGCGTCATGGTGATATCTACCATATCAAACCTAATTGTTCCATCTCTAAACACCGAGATATCGTTTTCATATCTTATAATTCCTTTAACAAGATTTTCTGGACACTTCTCAGCCGAAGTCATACCTTTTGTTCCTTTTACAGGATAATCATTATAAATCCCAACCTTTGCTTTTGCATCTTTCCATAATTGGTTAATATCGTGCTTTTTAAACTCGGTTTCAATAAATTCAGTATTTTCACCACAATGAACTCCTAAATGAGTTTGAGTATCGCATATCTTACAATGCCTAATTCCCATTTCAGATTTAGTTTCTTTTTTAATAGCATCAGTAATTTTCCTTTGATTTCCTACATCATGACCAAGTGGGAATAGAGTATGAATGGCTGGCTTCATTTCTCTTAACTTAGCCCCTTCTGGTTTACCCATTCTCGCACCAATCCTATAGGTTACTTTAGGCTTAATTTCATAATCTGCAACTTCATTCAAAAATTCTAAAGCGGAAGAATAAGTTTCCATATTAATTCTAATCATTTTTAAGATTTTTTTCAAATTATGAATCACTACTGAAGCAGAATCTCCAACCATGAAATAATCGCCTTTAATCTTTTCAACATCTACATTTAACTTATATGCCGTTTCAAGATGCATTGGATGAATTTCTGCCTTATCTCCACATACTGATATCGTAAGTGTTTTGCAGAAGTCATAAAAATCCCTTGCTGAAACATCTGTAAGGTTTGGAACATATTCTGGAGCCATAGCAACTTCTAAGTTTTTACAATGTTGAACTGCCTCCATAAAGGATTGAGGATATTCAGGGACTAATTGCTCATGCCATTCTTTAACATAGGGCGAGGGCATGATTGCATGGTTATTTTCAAGAAATTCTCCTACAGGAACCAACAACTCTCCTAAATCCCATACTTTAGCAATAGGCCAGTCAACATCAATAGGCATTCCATCGGGCAATTCCTCAGAATCTACAATTCTTTTCGCTGAACCATCTTTAAATTGCACATAAGGACCTTCAATATCGGAACAAGGTGTTACTACGGTTCCCTTGCCCGGTCTTTCATATTTCATTTGAGTTCCAATAATAATAAAGCCTGAAAGAGCCTTCATTGTTGCAGGATGCACAGAAGTAGTCGCTAATCCAGACAACCTACCTCTCCCATACCTTAGCCTAAATCCTCCTTCTTGCATAGGCATTCCGAAAATAGGTCTTCCAGCGAGAACATCACTAATAAACTTGTCGGAAGGTTTGATTTCATTTTTAGAATCTGATTTTTTATCGGAAACGAATTCTTTAAGCCAATCCCAACCATCAAGTTTTAATTGTGAAACATATTTTAGAATCTTAGGTGCTTTTAGAACTAATCCTTCACACATGACCAGAACTGCACCTTCTCTAACCTTATTGGTGGGAACTCTTGGTAAATCTCTTTGTCCAGATACTTCATTACCGACTCCTTCTCCGTCAATGTAAACAGGGCAATTTTTAGCAATAATCTCTAATTGAGGGTTTGAAGGCCTAAATTGAAGACCTCTTGCATAAGCAGATACCTCTTCTTTATATCTTTCTATTTCGTTGTTGGTGACAATTGATTTAGATAACTTAAAATTTCTTCTTACGATATCTGCAATTAGGACTGAGAGTGCTTGACCTGTTCCACCTGCAGACCTTACCGGACCTGCATATGAAATAGAAATACATTTAGTCCCGTCTTGATTAGAAATAATCCTTGCAGAGGCAACCCCTTCAAGAGGGGCTACTAAGATGCCTTCAGTCAAGACTGCTAAACCTGCACAAACTCCGTGATAAATTGAAAGTGCAATCTTATCTTCATTTTCAAACTTTTCAACGGTTTCAAATTTTTCAAGCGTTTCTTTCCAATGAGGTATGTTGGTGTAAACCATATCAAAACCTGCACCCTTACACGAAAGACACTCTTTTTCTCTCCAGCCCGATTTAGTGTATCCTTTGCCTTTGCAAGCAGGACACTTTTCAAGAGACCCGAACAAATAAGATTCCGCAGAAACAATCTTTCCGATTTCCAAAGCAACTAATTCTCTGTTTCCATCGTGTAATTTAGTGAGTTCTCTGATTTGAGAAGCCGTATCTCTTGGGTGCAAGAAATTAAGCAGTTTTTGAGTTCTGTCTGCAAGGTCGTGTGCTTGAGGGATTTCAACAAAATCCTTTGGGTCGTGTCCTTGCTTCCTTGCTAAATTCGCCAAAGCGTATTCTTCATCACATTTTTCTTGAAGAATTTTAGCGTAATCTGAATACTGCATGATTACTATGAAATATGATACCTATATAAGGTTTCATCAATTATACCAATCGTGGATTCTCTTACTGCCAATCATAATGGCAGAAGCCCATAGACCAATAAATAGTCCAAGGTGTTCGTCAACGGTATATGCGTAAATAGAACCCAGAATGGAAGCCATGCTGAATCCAAAGCCAATCTTATCAATATTTTGCTTCATGAATAAGGGTTGTTAGAATACCTATATAAATATTATCAATAAACCCACTCAAATTTAAAATTATCGTCAACGACCTCATCAATATGTCCTGCTTCAAAAACCTTTTTCCAAAATCCTTGAGAGGTTTCGTTATAATCTGTGATAATTTGGTGTTTTGAAAAATGATTTCTAATTTCTTCCATCATTTTCATGCCTCTGCCCTTTCCTCTTGATTCGGGATGAACCCAAACATTAGCCATATAAATAATGCCTTCTTTTTCAATGCACCATGCAATACAATTACCCCCATCATAATTTGTGATGGTCTTGAATTTAGCATTCGGATAGAATTGTCCCATGTTATCACCTATGAGGCTTTTGGTATTTAAACATTTATCGGAACACCTCTATTATACTTATAATAGTTAAGGCTTCCTTGAGGCATAATCATTTTTCTAAAGGTAATGTTGATTCTTGGTTGCATCTTTTTCTTACTTTTAGGAACTGCATGAAGCCAATCATGTTGTGTATTGCCCTTCATCACCATCAACGAACCATTTTCAAGAAGGTATGATTTCCTATCCTTGGTTTCTTTGTTTTTAAGGTGGAAAGTTCTTGATTGACCCAAAGACAAAGATGCAATTACAGGATTCTTTCCAAGGAATCTTTCATCGTCTGAATGATAGGAAATAGAATCATTCCCATCTCTATAAAAACTCATAAGGATGTAATTAAATTCGGTCTCGCAATAGGCTTCAACTTTTTTCTTGAGCCTATTCAAAATCATAGGGATTTTTTCAGGGTGGTAATTTCCATATTTTTCAGGGATTTCTTCATCGTGGAATCCGAAGCAAGTAGTAAGTCTTGGCGTTTTAATTATCTTATTGTATTTAGGATATTGAACTTGTGTCCATTGAATATTAGACATAATCCACTCATACAAAAATTCTGATTCTTCTTCGGTCAAAAACAAGTCTTGATATACTACATCTGGCTCCATATTCCTTATCAGATGCTGGTAGTATATAACGATATTGACGACATCTTTATATGTGTGTGTATAATCCCATAACTATGCTTGGATATGCTTGTATTAACATGGAACTAAGAGAGCAAAAGGTTTTTACCAACAGAACGCTTAGAAAGGCCACTCTTCTTAAAGAAGGCTACGGCTACCTTTCAGAACTTATTATTGCAAACCTTACCGACCTTAAAACCATTCTCCAATGGAATGAAGTAAACAATCTTAGATTTATGAGGATTTCTTCAGAGATTTTTCCTTTTTGGTCGCATCCAGAATTAGGCTATGAGTTAGAAGATTTGCCTAATGGTGATGTAATCATTAGCCTTCTCGCAGAAATTGGTGCTTATGCTACTGCAAACAATCACAGACTTACTACTCACCCCGGCCCTTTTAATGTTCTTGCATCTCCAAATCCAGATGTAGTTCACAAGGCTTTGCTTGACCTTGAGTGTCATTCCAAAATGTTTGATTACATGGGTTTTGAACCTTCTGTTTACAACAAGATTAACATTCATGTGGGGGGTGCTTACGGAGAACCCGATGCCGCACTTGCAAGATTTTGTTCCAATTTTAAACTACTTAGCCCTAATGCCCAAGCAAGGCTTACCGTTGAAAATGATGATAGAATGAATCTTTTTTCCACCTATGATTTATATTATGGAGTGTATGAAAAGATTGGCATCCCTATTGTTTTTGATTATCATCATCACATTTTCAAAACGGGTGAACTGTCTGAACAAGAGGCTTTGGAAATGGCTATGGCTACATGGCCTAAGGGCATTACTCCTGTGGTTCATTATTCCGAGTCTAAATCTCTTCATGAGGGTGGAGAAGTGCCTACTCCTGCCCATTCAGACCTTACCTACGGTCCTGTTAATACTTACGGTAATGAGATAGACATCATGGTTGAAGCAAAGCACAAGGAAAAGGCTTTGGTTACTCTTACTGTTTTGTGAAAGGTTTCATTTCAATCCTTCCTACAAGAGCCTTGAGCATAAGGTTTTGGACCTACATAAGTATATCCATCCCAACAAGGTCCTTGAGTCCCGATTTTATATTCGGCTCTGTATTTGGCAACCTTTTTAGCAATATCTTTAGGTTGTTTGGAAAACTGCTTACCTGCTTTTTTAGCCTGTCTTTTAGCGGCAGAGGTTCTTTTATATTCTTTATCAGTTAGAGCCTTAATTGCCTTTTCTGGAAGATATCTTTCTCCTGTTACAGAGGATTTCTTACCCGATTTAGTTCTCCATTTTTGGTCTCCCCAATCCTTTAAATCCTTTTGAGCCTTGGTTCTTTTTGAAGACTTATATGGATTTTTACCTTTCTTCTTCATAGCGGCTTCATACTCTTTTGTTAATAATTGAGATTTTCTGGCAGACCATTGACCTGATTTAGTTCCATGTGTATCTCTTTTTTTGATGCTCTTTAACAACCTTAGCCTTACTTTAGCACCTTCTTTACCATAGGTTTTTTCATACTTCTTCAATTTAGCGGCATCCGATTCAGCCGCATATCTTGATGTAGAATATTTAAATGCGTCTTGGTCAAAATCTCCTGTGATTGTTGAAGAAGTAGCCAATTGTTCAGGCGTATAATCCATAAGAGATTGAGAGGGCGTATATTCTGCAGACATATTAAAATTCTTTTTACCGATTAAAGCAAATACGGCTACACCTGTCAATAAAACAGGAATCTTTTTATCAATGTTCATGACCGCCGCCTCTTGGGTCATCTGGTTTAGTTTTAAGATATGCCGCAGGAGGTAAGTAAATAACAGGGCCGTCTGGGTCGTTTGTGTAAGAAGCCCTAATTAAAGTCAAATCTCCCTCTTCATAAACGAATTTTAATTCAATAGAGCCTTCAACATACCTCACTCTTTCTTCCTTCATATCGTCTCCCAAATCTTGCATTCCTTGCGATTCTCCACCATAAACTCCATCATGGAGGAATTGAATGCAGAAAGCAGTAAGTTTATCAAGTTCTTCAATTAAATGGTCAATTTCATCATGTTCTTCATGATTAAAGACTTCTGTTTCTAAAAAAAAATCTTCGCTTTCCCATTTTTCTCCAAAGCCCTTTCCGAATTTTGGCTCGTCATCCACATCATCAATGTCCATCATTTCAATAAAATTGATGTAATCTCCAACAAGCACATTTGAAACCAAAGAGTTTCTAAGCAAAACAATGACTTGACCAAAGATTTTACTTCTATTTCCTTCATCGTAATAATGCTCAAGAGCCCCTGTTCCATAAGCCGACAATTCATAACCTGCAATGTTTCTCGCAGTTTTTCTTACACCATCTGGATTTCTTTTAGAATGATACCATCCTAATTGACCGTTTTGACTTTCTTTCATAAAATGGTTAATTAAAGTCCAACCTAACTTATTGATTTCATAAGGTCTTGCACAGACTCTGCAATCTTCTGTAAATGCATCATATTCTTGACCTTCTTCTTCATCTTCTTCATCATCATCATCATCATCGGCTCTGAAATAATCTCCATCTACCTTTTGATTAAATAAATCATCTTTGACTCTTCTTCTCCTTCTTCTGGAAGGTCTTGCAAAGTCATCATCTGAAGGTTTGGTAGGCTTTAAAGGCATAGGATGGTCGTCTTGTTTTCTATCCATAACTAATGCTCCAATAAGCAAAAGTGGAACTGCTACAAGACCTACATCTTTTAAATTAAATGAAGCCATAGTCAAGAATTAACTTTTTGATACTTAAAACCTTTCATCTCTTAAGTTATACTCAAAGTCAATTTCCAAAGGTCCTGAGGGAGGGTAAGCCAAGGGTTCATCCTTTACGAAAAAGATTTGGAATAGACCTGTTGCTACCCTATCTCCCATATTAGGGACTGAAATTAAGCCTAATTCTCTCATCATGTGATTATCATCAATTCCGTAATTAACATAATCATATAACTTAACTTGATACCTACTTAAAATATTCTCAAGAGGTGTAACCAGCATATTTCCATCAGCATCTACTCTTCCTTCAGTTATAGCATCTGCTAATACATCATCGTTGCCTAAAAACCTTTCAGCCAAAACTTCATTAGCCTCAATCGGAATCTCAAGAATATCTCTCAAATAGGATACAATCTCATCTTTATAGAATTCTCCAACTTCTTCTTCGGGCAAGGTGCTTTGAAATTCATCAAAATCAATTTGCCACCAAATATCTGGTGCATCAGGAGACCTAATAGAACCATCATCCTCAATATGTTGTCCTTGGATTCCTCCATCCAAACCTACGATGTGTCCGTAAAGAACCATACTATGTGTGTAAAGAGGATAGGCATTCAATTTCCAGAATACTCCATCTTTAACAATGATTGGATTTCCATCAACCGTTTGCCTTGCCATTGTTCTAACTGTTGTCTTAGCCATTTTTGCAGACTTGGTTGCAGAATTGCCTTGAGACATATAAGTAATAAAATCAATCATCTTTTCAGCAGTTGATTTAATAATGGTTAGTTTTCCTTTTTCCATTTTGGTTCTAATTCCTAAAAGTTTCATAACTTTGTGAATAGTTCTTCTGGAAGTTTTAGCAATCTGTGCGGCTTTCATAATTCCTAATTGGTCATCAATCATCATTTTAATGGCTAATAAAGCCCTTTGTTGTGCCGCAGGATTGATAGCCATACTGTAAATGAATCTAAACACCTATTTAATGCTATCTTTATTTGAACAAAGAACCAATATCATCCCAACCCATTTCACTCCAAGTTCTTTTAGATTTTGTCCCAGACATCGTTTTAACTTTCTTTTTAACTTTTTTCTCAGGGAAAGGAGTTTCCCAAAAATTCATAAATGGATATTGTTGAATTGGAAGAATAAAGAATTCTTTAGGAATAAAACTCAAAATGCTTCCTCTTGTAAATGCTTTGTATAATCTGGGTTTAGGATTATTAAACTCATAAACCGCATTTTTTATGTTTGCATCATCAATTTCTGCCAGCCCGCTATGGGTATATTCCCACACAGGTTCAAAATCAAAAAGCAAACCTACTTTTTTTTCCCACTTTTGAACAGCCTCCTTAGGAACTGTTTCAGGAGTCCTTTTCCATGCACAGCAAAATAATGTTAAATCAAAAGCCGTAGTTTTTGTATTTCTCAAAACAAACTCAGCAAAATTTGGTTGTGCCATATCTCTATCTGCTATACTTTCAAATTCATCCATACTAAACCAATCATTTTTATAATCTAAGTAAACTTGAACATCTCTTAAAATCTCATCAATATAATCTGGAGGCAACCAAGAATTTAATTTAGGAATCATGTCCAGTAATTTAGGATTAATAATTACTTCTTGATTTTCCATAAATTAAAAATAAAGGTTTTGCTACTTAAAATCTTTCATCACAAATTCCTACTTTACCGAGGTTGTGTGAAATTAAATTATGTAGTTTAAAAGACCCATCTGGATTCACGACAACTCCTTTGCAGAATAAGGCAAAGTATGTTTTTTCAAACACATATTCCATCATGGCTTCAACAGGGTCTTCTCCCCTATCTTCCCAAGCACCATGAATTATTTTAAGAACTTCAAACCTTTGGTCCCAAGGCAACTGAGTAATTCCTTCAACAAATCTTGGATAATAAGCAGACCTAAGATACTGCCAAGTTTCCAATGCCTCAATCGTTTCATTGGACAAATTGCTCACCTCCTTCAACTTTTCCAATCCAATCTTCATTTACAATCATCGGACCATCATCAAATTTCGTGATTGCACCGCTTCTAATTAAAATATCTAATTGATTATTTGTCATTTTAACATGGGATTTCAATTCTTTAATGTTATCCGCCATTGGACACTTTGCAACCAATTGCTTGTAAATCTCAATGATTTCAGGCGTAATTCCTTCAATCATAGCCGTAAGTGGGAATTCTTCTGTAAGAGTTTGAAGACTTAATTCAAAAATATCTCTTGCTTCACAAAGATGATGCCATGTAATTCTTTCATCTCCTTGCAATCTTGCAAAAGCCCTTACCAGATTAGCAAATTCTTGATATTTTCTATTATCTGTAGCCGTTCTAATACAGAAAGCGTTTTGAAACTGAGGTCTGGCTTCAATTTCATCATAAGTGCTATTGATTCTTGGAATATAATCTCTAAGCAAAGGCTTCATTTTTGAAACATATCTTAAATACTCTCTAAAGAATGCCCTCCATACTTCAAGGCTTTCCTTCACAGATTCTCTTTTGAAGTCTCCATCCATTGAAGAGATAATCGCATTTCTAATTTCTTGAACTGCAGAGCCTCCGCTTAAAGAAAGTTGTGTGAAAATAAGCGTCAATCTTGAAATAATTTGAAAGGTATATTGACCAAAAGCATCAAGCATGACCTTTTTATCGTGTTTATCTTCATCATAATAATGCGGAGGATTTCCCATAAACATCAAATTAAGAACTGTTTGCCTTTGAACATCCAAGGCTCCTTTCTGCATCTCAATTTTCCCATTTGCCATCATATTCATTAATTCACCAAATGTATCATCATTCCATGTTTGAAATTCAGAAACGGCTACTCTTTCATGATTCATTTTAGGAAGCAATCCAATTTCAATAGCGTTCAAATCATCTCCAGACATTGCACCGAACAATCCCGGAATAGTAGCCATTTTTCCAGAACCTGCCATTCTACAAGGAACTAACTTTTGAATTACATTTTCAACCAAATGGTCTTTTCCTTCTCCGTGTGAAGAAACAATACCTATGTGAATCATATCTTGCTTTTGTAGAGGATTCATGCAATAAAGCAATACGGCTTTTTTCAAGAAATCTTTAGCAAACAATTCAGCCCAAAGAGTATCATCTCTCATCATTAATTCCATAGGTGTAGTATTATGCTTTTTGCATAACGATTTAAACATAGTGAATTGCTCATTGGTTAATTGTGATTCTTTCAATCCTTCATCAATCTTTACTTCAGAACAAAGCCAAACTCTTTTCTTTCCATGATTAATAAACTTTCCCTTTAACTCAACTCTTTTGCCTTGTTTTTGGCTTTTCGTTAAAATCTTAAGAAAGTTCGCCATTTCTTCTTTTTCCATAGCCCCTTCTAAATACGCTTCTTCAGCATTATGAACTACGCAAGGAATAGAATACTCTCCATCGGAAACTGTGAAATCAATTATCAGCCTTCCGCCACCTGCTTTTTCATTAACAATGCCTTTAGTATCAATCTTGATACAGAATCCAGAACCTTCTACTTCATCTGCGAAAAGCATTTGATTATACACTTCTTCCAAAGAAGTAGAGATTACTTCAAAACTGTTTGAGCATGATTTAACATACTCATACAACTCTTTAGCAATAGGCTCCATGCTCACCCATCATCATGATACCTATATAAAAATGACCTGCACGATGAGAGGAGGTTTTAAGTATCGGAATGAGAAGTATCTGGGGGTAAGAGGGCTTTATTATGTCAAAGGTGCAGTTTAATTCTCCTAAAGAATTTGCCCTTTATATTCAAGATAGATTTTTAAAGCCCTACTTTGTTTTTGAAGAGGTTGATAATGGAGTTCCTAATGTAAGAAGGTCTATTGCTAAATTGAAGACATTAAAACCGATGAATAACAAAGCAATATACAAAGCATATGAAGAAATAATATATGAAATTTCCGATTTGGCTGAAGAAGAAAGGCAATATTATTGGCACAAGGAGAATTACTCAGATTTTAAAGGATATTTCCAACAGGATAATTTGTATTTTAATAGTAATTGTTTGATTTATATTAAATCATCTGAGTATACTGAAGAGGGCAGAAACAAACTATTAATCTATATTTTAAATATGTCTTATATAACGGATGGGGCTCTGGAGTTGGTGAGAGGAGATGTCGCTGATATATGGTTGAATTCTTATAATTCCTATTCTGATAGGATTCTTAACAATTCGGATGATGGCTTGTTTTTTAGAGTCCCTCTTGAAAAATTAATAGTGATGGACTTTATGAATTGGGATTCTAATCCTTTGGAGGGTGAAAAATGAGTAAAATTGTAATACCTAAAAAAGAAGGATTACTTATAAAATTGATTGAAAAATATTGTGAAAAAGAATTTTTAATTGATTTGCAAAGTGATGAACCTCCTTTTTTAGATTATTATTCTTTGGATACAAAAAAAATTACTGAGGATATTGAGAGAATGTCTTACAAGGGTATTGATTTTATAAATTTTATGATTCAATTGAACAGAAAGGATGCTGGAATCCCTTACCTTTCATATAAGATATCTCCTTCTGGAGAAATAAGTTTAAATGGAATTTTGACTGCTCCTTCAACTACTTGTGATGATGAGAAAGGTTTGCTTTTGAGATATGGAGCGATTACGATAAGAAATAGAAGTAAAGAATATCCTGATTTAAGTATTAGTTATAAGGGTTTAATGAATTGGCAAAAAAACATTGAGCCGAGATTTAGGCTTAGACTAAGTGAAAAACACAGGTCATTAGGATTTTCTTGTTTTGATGGAAAACCTCCTACTGAAAGAAATGTCATAAGAGGTTTTTCTTATGTTTTTGCAGATTATAATGAAATAATGCCTACCAAAGTATCAAAATCTGTGTTTTTGAATGAAAAATTCTTAGATGAAGGTTATCAGTATAAAATTATCAAATTGTCTGATTTCCTTAATGAAACTAAATTCCTCAATTGGGATTCTAATCCTTTCCAAAAGAATTAGACCTATATAAATATTCGGATAAAAGCCGAAAAAAACTAAATTAAAATGAAAAATCCAATTGGAAATTTAAAAATGAAGACCCGAATCCCGCAGGATTGGGGTTAGATGAAACTATCCGAAAAGACCTTTAGCCTATTCAAGCCTCGGTTGCTTCAGGAGCATCCTCGTATTGGTCCTCTGGAACAGGTGGAACCGTTAGAGCATCTCCGTGAGAGAGAAGTTGACAGGAGAACCTGTTATACTTCCTACCGTTCTTACCGAGAACCTTGTGCCTTAGGAACTTAACTTCCATAGGGAAAGAAGCACCCTCTTCCGAAGCGTTGCTTAGGAAAGCCTTTAGGTGTTCTTGCTCATAGCCTGTTAGCCAAAGAGTCATTCTCCTGCCTTCTGGACTGATGAGTCTGGTAGCGGTGGATTCACCGTATTGGCCTTCAATGCCAGAGGTGTATCCTTCAAGGATGTAGCCAGAGTGAATCTCGCTGTATCCAGTTTCGTCATCAATTCCGACAACGAGCCTATCCCTGTTAATATACCTTGGGGTGGTCTTGCTACCTGTTTGTGCTTCTACTTCCGCAAGGAAGTTCTCAATTTCGTTCATATCTACCATATTTTTAACCTCATACCCTTTTATTGTTCTTCGGGCAAAATATAATGTGTATGGAGACCTATATAAAGGGTTTGTTTAGAACTTTTTGTTAAACACAGTAAGAGACAAAGCGGCATAATTATCTGCAATACCATCATTCAATCTTAAGATAGTAGGTGTATCTCTATACCAATGCCTTGTTTTGATATACTCTCTTCTTTCTTTTAGCCATTTTTGAAGATTATCCTCAGTAATAGATTTCATAATTTCTTTTGCAAATTTTTTGGGATACTCTCCATCAAGGGCAGTATAAACGCTATTAGGAATGTCCGGCTCAAAATTTACAGAAATATGAGGTGTTGGAATTAGTTTCTCTTTATAATATACTTCAATTGGAAATGTTATGACTCCTGAAAGTATTTGTTCGCAATGACCCATATCTTCAAAAATCCATTCCCAATTTTCAAGAATTTGTCCCACCATATCCGCAATTTGTTTTTCTATGAATTTTAAAGGATTTTCGTCAAACGGTTTAAAAACGGCTGGAGTTTGATAGAGGTTGGCTTCTTCATTCCAATATTTATAAATGCTATAATATAATTCATCAACTGAATTTTGAGGTTTAAAACCCCAATTCATAAAAGAATCAGCCTCATCCATAATCCTTCATTATTATTCTGATATATAAAGTTTTAAGTAGTAATAAATACAACAAATACCTGCAGGTGGAGAGGAACTTCGGCTCCCTCCCCCCGCCTCTCCCCTGCACCATTTTAACGAACCTTTTAAGTAGCAAGACGCTAACTTAAAATCATGTCGCTTTGGAAATCTGAATGGTCTAAGTTTACTCCAAAGGCAATCCAAAGAATGAAAACACATTCTGATAAAACTCATGACGAGAGAGAATGGATGTGCTATGTTTACGATGTAAACGGCAATTATGAACTTGGAGAGGTTTCTTACGGAGGAGAATCAAGAATTGAGGTTTCTCCAGCGAAAAAATCTGCACAAGACAGATTAATGAATGGATATAAGGAAAGTCAAAGAAAATGGACTATTCACGGGCATCCTCTTAAGGATGGCAAAATTTACACAGGCAGACAATATTTTAGTAGCACAGACATTTGTAGAGAATTCGTAAAATCATACCAAAACGATGAAATGGTTGTTCAGTTTTTGGTGTATCCTCACAAGCAAATAGACACGAATACTGGTCAAGAAGTATTCCATAACAGGTGCAGAGTTCTTGTATTTCCTAACAGAGAGACATTGGTTAAGGCTATGAGAATTTCTAATCCTTCAGTTGACCCTTCAAAGATTACTCCAGAGACAGGTCAAAATCAACAGGTTAAACAACAAGACGGTTCTATGACTTTGGCTAACCAAGCAGGGGTTGATTGGTTTGCTTTTCAAGAAGCATTAGGTCAATTTGGATGCATGGGAATTATTGACCTTGAAGGTCCTAAATCGGGTTCAAGAGTTTTTAATTCTGAAAACAGAATTAGAATGGGCAATTTCGCTGGAATCGCCGCAATTGGCGTAATTCTTTACGGATTAACTAAACTAAGAAAAATCAATATCCAAAGTGCTGAGACAATCCAGATTGTTGATGACCTTGCTTCTTTTTATCATTGATTGCTTGAATAAGAGCCTCAACGGGAACTGCTCCATCATCAGCATCAATTACAAGGTCAAAAAGACTTTCTGATGCTTCTGCGACTTCAACCTCGCTTGCATGAGTTCTTGCGGCAAGATGCTGTTCCCAATCATCAGGATAAGTTTCTTTAATTCTTTTTTCCTGCAATTCTTCTGAAATATTGATTTTTACCATAAACCATCCTTCTTTTTTAAGATGTTGCACTTCATTAATATATCTTACATCATCAATGATACCCCAACCTGATTCGGGTTTGTTATGCACCGCATTTAGAGTTGCGTCAATCCACACATTACCTCCAATAAACCTTCTTCCACCGTCTCCAACCTTTTGATACTTTTCTCTGTCTTTATATCCTTCTGGAATATCAAACAAGAAATTAGCAAAATCCTTTACTGATTTAGCAAATGAAAATTTAGAATAAGAAGGAATCTCATTACAAATTGCTTCGGCAAGGGTTGTTTTACCACTTGCCATTTGACCGCAAATGCCTACATTGACCATGTTTTATACAACCATGCTTACCTATATAAACTTTAAGTATCAAAAGTTATTATTTAAAAATATGGGGCTTCCTATTCCTGAGATGGCTTTGGTTGATAGCGGGCCTGCTTATAGGAATAATATGGAGATTTTTCAAAAAACCTTACATAAGATTGATAAAGAAGAATTTGACAGAGAGGTATTAATGAATTTGAAAAACCCACTTGTTGAATCTGATTTTAAAAACCTTTCTCAAAAATGGATAGTCGCTATAAGAACTGGCGGCTCATATGGGCTAATTCCTGACATATATTTAATGTTTATAAACAATAGCCCTTCAGAATTAGCGAAAGTTTTAGATGAGAGGGATGGAAAGGCCATAAGATTTTATTATGTTGAAATTAGTAATAAATCTCAAAAGACGGAATTTGTTAAGGCTAATACATATTATGATAGTGTAAATTCCTTGTTATCTTGGGCAAGGTGTTATTTAGTAGATTCAGTTAATCATCATCTATTTATGAATTGGGAGGCAGACCCTTGGAGCATAAATGAAAAATAATCTTTAAGTATCAAAAAGAGAATGAAAAGATATGCCGACTCCTGCACAGATAAGGTCTTATAACAAAATTACCTCTAAAGGTATTGAAAGATACAAAGGTAGTATGAGGGAAAAAGATGAAATTGCAGTTATTATCGGACCGATTGCAAAAACTCTCCCTCCTACAGGACAAATTGAAAAAAGAGTGGGGCTTTACGGAATGTATTGGGTGAGGACTTATAGGAAATCCAGAGGTAAATGGGTTCTTGGCAGATACGACAGAAGTTGTTGGACTCCTGTTGAAGCCGATAAACTTTACAAGCAATTGAAAAAGGTTGCTAAAAGCGTTTATTATGTTCCTTACGGCAATATGTCTACACAAGGAGACATTATTAGAAAAGATTATGATTTAAGACCTTCAACCAGATAATCAAAGCATATCTTTGATATAGTGTTGCTCAATGTCATTATTATCAACAAAGAAATACTTATAAGTTTCAATTCCTTTCTCTAACTTTCTCTTTCCACTTTCCAAAAATTCCTCTGAGCAAGTATAAATTCCAATCTCAAAGGTTTTCTTATCAATGACTACAAACTCAAAAGACTTTGCTTCGGGGAACATTTGAAGATAAAGATAGGCTTGAAGGTCATAGCCAAATGCATACGCTGATGACTTAAATTTGCTGATATCTCCCGTAGTCTTTAAATCTACAATCTTATCCTTCTTTAAAATGTCAGCCTTTGCTCTAAATGGAACTCCGTGAATCATCTTAATTGCAGGAATTTCATATTCAGCATCTTGAAGATAACTTGAAGCCATATCATTTTTTAGCATATGCTCTTTAAGATTCAAGGCGGTTTCTTTCTCCTTAATGGTGTAAACTTCTTTTCCAGCACCTTCAGCCAAAACCTCGGCTACTGCAAAATGAAAAGCCTTAGTGTTTCTTGACTTTACATCAACGATTTCAACTGCTTCAAACTTATCAGGTTCAAGAATTGACCAATGAAACATTTTACCATCTCTTAGAGGTTGTGTTTCAACATCTCCTTCTTCTAACTTTTGAAGATAAACCTTTGGAGACTTAAGAATAGTTTTCAAGGAAGAAGAAGAAAGTGCTTGCTTTCCCAAATATCCATAATAGAAATCATCATCCATCATCTTTTCAAGAATTTCTGCTTCATCATGCACTACTCCGTCAAAAGTAACAATTTGGTCGGTTTCCAATTCTTCCAAGGATTCATAACTCATTCAAACACCCCACATATATTCTTTGGCTCCTTCTACATAACCTGTGTGAATAAAGTTAGGATGAAGATTCATAAATGTTCCAATTTCTCTGGAAGTGGGCTTATTCCTGCCCCATGAATCCCATAGTCTATCTCTCGCTACTCTTGGAGTAATTGTATCATTGAAATCTAAAACAAATTCAATAAGTAGCCTTCCGTGTCTTTCGCTCAATCCCATTTTCTTTGCCATGTTAATCACTCCCAATCGTATTCAGTATTCTTCCACCATTCTTCAGTTCCATAAACTTCTTCCCAATGTTCATCCATTGTATCGCCTCATTATACCCTAACACGCAATAGGTTATAAAGATTACTCTTCTTCTTCATTAAATTGGTTCATATCATCAAGATATAGTGAAAGATGAATTGCAGGAATCCTTCCTTCTGGAACCAACATAGAAATAACATCTTTTGTTTCGTAATAGATAGTATAAATATCGCTCCATGATTGCTCGCTTAACTTCTTCATAATTTAACAACTCCTTAAGACCTATATATAAGTTTCTAAAATTTAATCTTACCTGCTTCGGCATCTTTTTGGAATTGCTCTGCGTCAAAACCATCCCATCTCTTCACGATTTCAATCATCATTTTCAATTGAGGAATAAGTTGAGTTGTATCTACTTCTTGAGACTTTTCAACAGGCTCTCCTTCAAAGTAATAAGTTGAATTTTGAAGATAATGCTTTTTATCAATCATGCTTGTGAGAACAATTCTTGCTTTTTTCGCATTAGATTCTGAATCCAACATAATCTTTACATTCTCTTTTCCGAGGTCTGCGATATTATCTGAACTACTCAAAGCAGATTGAATAAATTTTTCTGGATTATTAACCATTAAATCCTCGGCATCTTTCTGCGGCATTTGACCGCTTTTAACAATCAAATTGAGAAGGTTTCCAATAGTTAAAACTGAAAGCCTAAGTGGGTTGTCCATAATATTAAACATCACAAGATATAAATCATCTTTATCTTGCTTTCCATTCATTTCAATGTCTGCTGAAACGACCACCGCATAATCTGTTGGATTTAAACCTAACTTAACATTCTTAATTTTCTTCATTTTTAACACAACCGCACCAATAAAATATTCCTTGATTTTGAATGTTAAAAGTTGAACCGCAATGAGTGCAAATTCTCCATTCAAATAGAAGGAAGTTATCTTTATGGCTATTCCATGCAAACTCTTGGGATACAGGAGCCTTATTATGAATTAGCCTCATAGGTTAAAAATAATTTCCTTCCTATTTAATTGTTTACTGACCTCCGAGTTTTTCAATTTCAAGGTCAAGCATAGCAGAAACCATATTAGAGGTTGCATCATACAATTCCTCAATTTGAAGAGCCTCTCCTCCATTATCTACCGATACTGTGAGATTGGCCTTTGCCCAATGGCTTCTTCCATTGATTTTTACTTCTTTAGTCGGACCAAGGTTGATTTCAACCTTAGTTCCCTCGGCATTTTGAGTTAAATTTGTAAATGCCTTAATTGCTTCTGTAAGCCTTGTTCTCGCTTCATTAGCGTCTGGGATGTCGGGGAGTAGCACCCCAAGGTAAATCGTAGTCCCAGAGCCCGCAGAAAGGCTAATAACGGCATTCTCTTTTTCACAGATGCCAAAATCCACATTAGATTTAGGCGAAGAAACAAAATTTGCATTCGTTAGGTCAAAATAACCTACCTCTCCCTCAGGACCTACAATATATACTCTATGCTTAGAATCTCTTTTCCATTCTTTCGCTTTATATCCCTCTGCCAATGTTTCAATGTTCATAACTATCACTTCAACAAATACCTATATAAATCTTATTTAAAGTTTAATATCTAATGCCTTACACATTTCTTTGTATCTATTCCTAATGGTTACTTCAGTTACTCCTGCCGCATCTGAAACTTCCTTTTGAGTTCTTTCAAAACCCCTCATCTTAGAAGCCAAATAAACTGAAGCCGCCGCAATACCTGTAGGACCTCTTCCTGCCGTCAAATCAATTTTCTCGGCCTTATCAATGATATCGTGTGCTTGAGTAATTACTTCTCTTGGCAATTTCAATACTGAACAAAATCTGTCAATATAATCCTTTGGATTTGAAGGTTGAACCATAATCCTTAACTCTTTAGCAATTGCTCTAAAAGTCCTTCCGATTTCTTTCCTACCTGTTCTGGAAAATTCACCTACCTCATCAAGAGTTCTTGGAATCTTCCTCATCCTACACGCCGCATAAAGTGAAGCGGCTACTACTCCTTCAATAGACCTTCCTCTTACAAGTTTCTTTTCAACGGCTTTCCTGTAAATATAAGCCGCTTCTTCTCTAACATCTCTGGGCAACCCCATTTGAGCCGCCAACCTTTGCAACTCTCCCAATGCTACTGCAAGATTCCTCTCAGTAGATGATGAAATTCTGGTTCTTTGATGTTGTCTCCTTAGTCTTCTAAACAGTTTGTTGTTCATAGAAGAAAGGCTTGAACCTGCATAATCTGAATTTTTCCATCCAATATCCGTTGTTAATCCTTTATCGTGCAAAAGATTTGTAGTCGGCATACCTGTTCTTTCACCAGATTGTTCTTGGGAAGTATCTTCATAACTTCTCCAATCAGGTCCTTCATCAATAGCCATGTTTGAATAAACAAGACCGCAATCCATACAAACATCTTCACCTTTTCTGGCATTATGTTCAAATTCTTTTGATTTGCAATCACTACATTGCTTTATTTCTATAATTTCCATATTTAATTCATCATTTTGGAAAGTCATTAAACTCCCTCCACCTTGTCCTATATTTCATACTATATAAGGTTTACCCCTTTATGCTATAAAGGTTAGCCTTTGGACTCCATTTATTTTAATAAAGTAATTCTTTAATTTTTGATTTTTAGATTCAAAGACAACAACTTTCACTTTATCATTTTCAGTAATTTCTGTAATGGTATATTTATTATCTTTTAATTTATCCGTAGCGGGGTGTTTAATCCAACTCCCTTTATTCCACCTTTTATGTTCTACACCCTTAAAAAAGGACTTTAACTTAGATTTCAATACGACATCCCCTTCTTGGAAATTTTTATTAGGACAAGTTTTAATATTATGCCCTAAAATACCACAACCACTACAGACTCCCATTTAACCACCTCAGAAATCCGCACCTTCCAGAGCGAAGTGGGGATATTTGGAATCGTAAATGTATCCTTTAAGACCCCAAAGTTTAACTTGATGATTACTGATAGTTGAACTAACCGTTGTTTCTTCAATGATTTGAAATTTATTTGAGAAATTCTTTAAAACCAAAGTAACATCTCTGGCGTGGGGAGAGATTCTCCTGTAGTTTTGCTTAATTCTATATGCAAGTTCTGTGCTACTCATGGCTTGATTTTTAAGAAGTTTCTCAACAAGCCCAATCCATTGATTTTTCTTTGGCATGAACCAAACCTTATCAGGATACCTTCTTAAGTGTTTCTAAGGATTGAACCATTTGTCCCAATCGTAATCTGAACCTTCCATGTCTGCCATATCGGTTTTTTCTGGTTCTGTTTCATCATCTTCCCAATCTTCAAAGTCTTCTTTAGAGGTTGAATCGCCTTTGGGGTAATCGTCAAGGAACTCATAAATGTCATCGTAATTATCATCAGCAATATTCCAAATTCTTTTTAATTCTTTAACGGCTTCCTCATCAGATATAATTCCATCATCAATCCTGTATAATAATAAATTCTCTTCCTCTGTCAAAGACATCAAATCTTTATTAAGTAGTTGTTCAATCAATTCTTCGTCAGAAACGGAAGACTTTTCAAAAAGCATATCTAATCCTGCATCTCCTCCAATATCTTCTTCCCAATCGTCATCTTCAATCATAATCTTTTTTGATGTTTTTTCCTTTTCCTTTTCAAACATCATGTCGTCATAATCGCTCCAACCGACCTTATCTCTGGTCTTTTTGGAAGGTCTAACCAATGTGCTTCCATAACCATAATATCCTTTATTAGAATATTCTACTTTTTCAGGGTCTCTGGCAGTAACTAAATTTTCCCAATCTACTTTAATTAAGGCATCTCTAAACTCTAAAAGATAATCAATCTCTTGATTTTCTCTGGCTGAGTGTGCATTGTGATAACCTACTGAAAGGTTAGTGCATTCAGGAATAATGGTGTCATAATTTGCAGTATCTGTAAATGAGCCTGTGCTATCTGCTCTATGTCCCATGCTTAGTTCTCTTGCCAAATCTTTAGCAAATTCCTCAGAGCAGGTTCTAACACCTGATTGGTGTGTGATAATACTCCAATCATCTTTTCTGTCAAAAGCAATGGCTCTTTCATAACCTTCAATCAGTTCTGGAGTAGTATTTGCAATATAAGATGAGCCTTGGCCTCCCACTTCTTCTGCTCTGTGGAAAATATATAATCCGGGAACTCCTGCCTTAATCAATTCCAACATCAGCCATACTCCTGTCCCGTCATCCCCTCCGAGGCATTGACCGCTATCTGTAGTAAATTTCAATTTATCCTGAGTTGGGTCAATGATGACATTTTGTTCAACTCCTGTTCTGTGAACTGTATCGGTGTGGCTGGAAAAAAGAGTTTTTGAACCTTCTCCGATTTTAATAATTAAATTACCTTCGCCAGAACCCTCTTGCCTTCCATAATGAAAACCATCTTTATACATCCCCATTGCTTGCATTTCAGGAGTAAAGAGATAATTATTAACATAGAACTTCTCCATTTCTGAAGAAGCAGGTCTTCCCATTGACATAATTCTCCTAAGATTTAAGATATCCAACCTTCTTTGGTAGGTCTCCAATTGCTTCTGAGCATTATACGCCATATCTAACAATTATCCTTTTCATATTTAAAGATTATGCCCATCTTTTTTGCCATTCAATATCAAATGTAGGCGACCTTTTCTTGTTTTGGGCTTTAGAATTGTTATAATCTTTAACAACTGAACTTCCTCCAGAAGATAGCAAAGCGTCAAAAATCTTTGAAAGCATATCTATTTCCTTAACGATTGTATCTGTTTTTATTGATTCTTCAAAATTATTATTTCTGGTTCCATAAATAACTTCGGTTACTATCTCTTCCCAAGACTTTGTTTTAGATTCGGCCACCTCTCTTGATGAAACTACGATTGCTTTATGATGGTCAAGAAGAGCATGAGCAACTGTATCATAATGACCCATTTCCATTAAATAATTAACCCATTCTTCAAAAACAGGATTGTTAAAATCTTGTTCTGAAACAATAATTTCATATGCAGTTCCTTTCCAATAAGCAATTCCTGCAATAACTGCAGAATCCATGTGTTTGGGAGAATAAGCGACAACGGGTTGTAATTCAATTGTTTTCCAATTTAGGATTCCGTCTTCTTTAATCAAATATCTAATTAAATCTTCACCACCGCAATTATTCATAAAAGATTGCATTTCATACTTAATGTCCATGCCAAGCCCTCTGCCTTATACCTATATAAAATAATTGACTATTTAATTGTTTTTCCAAAATTTCCTTGGAATGCCGATTTTATGATTTTTCATACTTAATTCCGAAGCGTTTTTGAAAGCATCATGACTCATTGTTAGGATATTTACACTCGGACCAATTTTTTGTTGAATACAAAGTTTTACTTTTACACCCTCTCTAAATTTAACCATTGTTTTCTTGAAATCCTCAACATCAATCCAATAAAATCCTTCGCTAAAATAAGCACCTTGAATCATAATCTCTTTTTCAATCGCTTTGGGTTTTTCTGCCTTAATTTCAGGTTCAATGAATAATTCCTCTCTTAAATCAAAACCGCATACATCACAAGAAGCATAAAGCCCCTTTTCATCCTTTTTATAAGATAATTTGAATTCTAAATCTGCAATGTCTAAAGCCCACTTTCTTTGAACTTTCCCATATTTATACTCATCAGTTGATGAGCATGAAGGACAATAACTGCTATGTGGGACTACAGATTGGCTATTTCCTTTTTGCATAATATAATATCCTACCTCTTTAGATTCAGGGATTACTTCAAGACCTCTTAGACCTTCACCCTGTTTAGCAAAAGAATTAGGATATTCCTGCATGATGCTATTATTCAATTACACCTATTTAAATATTGAATATGTTGCCAAGAAAACTCCTCCTCCTGCAAGCATGGCAACGGTCAATTTTAAAGGAGTGATGAGAGGAGATACCTCTTCATCCCCATTTCCTCCTCCATTTCCTCCACCCCCATTTGAAATTTTTTCTTCTTGATTGATTAAAGTGTATTGAACCGAGCCTTCTGGTTTTTTACATTCTTCACCCCATTCATTAGTTTTAAATTTCATAATATAACTTGAATAAGAATCAATAGGAATGCTCAAAGGCGTTCCTCCTGTGATTTGATATGTGCTATCTTTCATGATTTTTTGTGAATTTTGGAATTTTTGAAGCGTCATTTTTACAGAGTGTTTTTGAATTGCAGAATCTCCATCAACATCTAAAGTAATAACTATGTTTTTAGTAAATGGCGGTGTAGAAAAAAACGACCTTCCGACCCTTTTTTGATATTCAACATTTGGCTCTACAGAAATTTTAATTATCTGTTCACAGTCGGATGATTTTAATGTTAATTTTTTAATTTCACTCATTTGTATCACCTACTAAAGAAGCAATTAAAATAATTAAACCTGCCCCTCCTAAGACTGTTAGAATAGTATTGAAATTAAGATTCAATCCTCCTATATTAAGGGCAGATTGTTGCTCTGATTCAGGGATTGTTTCTTGACTGATATTTTGGAAAGGGTCGTTTTGAGGATTAATAACTACGCCACTATACATATGTAAATAACCCCCTTCTGGGAATGAGCATCCGTATTTATTTCTACCAATTTGAGCAGAAATTCCTTGAGTCAATTGTTCATGAAGCAACAGAGAAATTTCAACTGCATCAATTGCTAAAATAGCCGTTGAACTTCCGATGGCTACAATTCCTCCTGCTACTGCACCACCTATTCCAAGAGTTCCAATCGTTATGGCTACTACGGTAATTCCTAAAGCAATCCACCCGACTGTATCAATAGATGATTTTAAATATCTTGAAAAATCTGAAGAGGTCAAATCATTATCATACCCATAAAATAAGGATATGGTGATAGGTCCCGAAGCCCATACTGAAGGAACTTTAACTGAACCTTCATAAATTCCTTCTTCATTAGTTGATTTCAATTCACTAAAAACCGTTACAAGGTATCTGGACATATCAATTCTTTCTGCCAAAGCCGTTTGATATGCTTCCGAATTAGAATTCCAAACTTGGATTTCCTCTTCCGTAGCCGTTGCCATCATTTGATTCATCGTATTAATTAAATAAGTCCAATTTATAGAATTAACAACAAATGTGAATTTGTCGGAAGCAGGTTTTTTAGAGTCTGCCCCTGTTTCTACTTTATATCTAATTGTATCTCCCGCATTAATCTCTGTGAAAACATATTGTCCTTTTTCAAGCGTAGGATTTACTCTTTTATTATTTTTATTGACTAAAAACATTTCTGTCTTAAATGAAGTCTTACAAGAGATTGAACCGCCGCCCCATTTCGTGGTTGCCGATTTACCTGAACCTGTTTGCATCCACATTTTATCAAGCCTCCCTCTTAGAAGGCTTAAAGAAATTGAATAAACTGATGGCTCCTACTGCGGCAATACCCATTCCCAAGTAAACTAATCTATTAGAGGCTTCTTTTTGACATTCAACATCTGTTTCTGCACAATCAAGTCCAAAAAAATTATTAATAACATCTCCTGCAGTAGAAGAAATTAATCCTACGAATGAAATTAATTCCCAAGCGGTATAACCTACTACGGCAAATACTCCCATCCTAAAACTCGTTTTTGAAGAAAAGGGAAATCTAAAATCATTTGCAGTATTTACTGCTTGAACACCTTTAACTGCTCTTGCCTTATTAACATCCAATAATTTAGCACCAGCAGGAATATCATCAATATATTGTCCACCTGTTTTCAGAACAGAACCTGATTCATCAACGAGTCTCCAACCAGCCCCTATTTGCAATTTTCCATTGGTAGTTACGGATTTGCCCATTAACTGCCCAACTTCATCAAGCGATTTTCCTTGAATTGAAACTAATTCATCACCTGCCTTAGCACTTTTCCCAACTACTTTGAAGAGATTTATTAAAGGCATTTTTAATCACCAAGGATGCACGAAAGATTGGAACGACATAATTTCTTCATCGTGCGAGTAATTTTCTGCTTTTTTAGTTGTAGCACATCCTGCGGGATATACCGTGAAAGCAGATTCAACTGTTTTAGATTTAGTTTTTTTGCCATCATTTAAATTAATTTTTGCATAAATTTTGAAATTAGTAGGTTCGGTGATTTGCATAGTAGAAGTATCTAAAGTTATTTTCCTAAAAGACCATTTATCTCTTGAGTCTCCTGAAAGAGGATTAAAATTAGAATTCGTTTCTCTATCTGTAGCACTTCCGTTAAATAAAGAGAAAATTTCATCATTGGATTGTATTTTCATAGTCATAGACATACTTTCACCACTTTCCCTTGTTTGATTAGTCCATTTTGTCCAAACCTTTTTAATTCCTGACCCTGTATTAAAAGCCTTTCTTACAGATTTAGCAGTATAAATAGTAACAGGTTCTCCCACCACATATTTTGTTTTACTAACCCCCACCTTGGCTCTCAAACCAACTAATTTGTGGAAAAATGCATAAGATTCACTAACATTTGAAGTTTGAATACTTAATTTTTCTCTAAACCCGCTTTGTTGTTCAGAATATCCTGAGCAAGAAATTCCTGCATTTTCCTCTTGCTCTTGTTGTTGTTTTTGTTGTTCCCTTTCTTGCTCTCTTTGCTGTTCTTTTTGTTTTTGGTAATTTTCAGAATCTTCTTGTTTTTCAAATAAACAAGTTCCATTATCAACCGTAGCATTCGGATTATAATTAGTAGCATTTGGGAATGTGCAACCATTTACTGCATTGGTATTGGAAGCAGATGCATTGTTAGAAAGTGCTACTACTGCACCACCTACCATTAAAACTCCAATTATAATACCTGCAGTCTTCATAACTTTGATAAATTCTTACGACTATTTAAAGATTATTCTTCCCAAAAAGGCATCCCTCTGGAAGAAATTTTAAATTCAGGAGTAATAAATGTTAATTCTTGCTCTGCCATAAACGATTGAACAGGAATATCCCAAGTATGTAAAACCTTTGCAATCTCAATTACGCTTAATTTTTGATATTTTCTTAGAGCCCTTAAATTAGCACCGTTTAAAGGCCAAACGATTTGACCTGTTTTAGGATGAATAGAATACGGACACCTCACGATTCCTTGTCTAAAATTAGGCGACCTATCCTCATTAGCATATGAAACTTCAGCCTCTTCACACAATTTTACTACTTTTTCAGCATACAACTTCCCTATCTTTTTCAAAGGGTCTTTTAAATGTTTCCAATCAGCCAACTTAAAACCAACTGCCTTTTCAGAATCTTCTTTCGTCATATGAACATGGAATCCTTTAGAGCCACTAAACACAACCATAGGTTCGTAGCCGAGAGACTTTAAGTATCTGGCGAGTTTGTCTGCTTTGTGAAAAGATTTCATAGGATTGAGTGGACTATCAAAATCAAAGACTAAGGTTTTTCCGACCCAAATATCTTCCCAATCAAGACCTCTTTCTGCACAGCCTTCGGGAGTTAAATATTGCTTCCAGATTTCTGCATATTGCTTTCTTGAAAATTGTTTACTTCTAAGAGGTGGTGGTTCCATGTCCATAGCATTCCAATTAATAATGTTAGAGCCAATAAAAGCACCGATGGAATTATATTCTCTGTTCAAAGTCTTAGTCCAATAATCTACCGAAGCATGACCTGTAACTTTAGTCCTTCTCGCCCAAAAGGGGGCATCACCACTCCTTGGAAATTGAGCCCAAATAGACTCTCTGTTTTCCATAGCAGATGCGATTCCTTCTTGAACTGCTTTGTTGGAATACCATCTCATGGATAAAGAATAATTAGGACACCCTTATTAACTTAACTTTAAATAGCAGAATGAAAATGATAAAATATGGACAAGCCAGAATCATTGGAAATTTTAACGGCTTGGGTATATCATGTGATGAAAAAGGTTCCTGATTCTAAAATTTATTGGGAGGATAATGTAAGAAGAGGGAAGAAATTGGGTGAAAAAACTGATTGGGTTCAACATCAAGAGAAATATTTGGGTATAACTGAAGAAGGGTTTTTTGCAGATTCAGATATCACTTATGCAGGATATATAGACCCTAATAATCCTAATAATAGTTATTTTGTAAGTATTTATCCTTATTTAAGAGATAGGAAAAGTGTATATCTAAAATTATCACCTTCCGAATTTAGACTAAATCCTGAAACAACTTGGGTGGCTAACAATCAACACAAAATTAATCCTGATGGAACATACACATATATTTGGGGAGGTTCAACGCTTTATGATATTACATCTTATGTTTTAGGGTGCAAGGGTGCTTTCAAGTTTTTGAATTGGAATGAAAATCCTTTTAAGGTGAAGTAATATGGTAGTCAAATCTGCAACAAAAAAATGGTTGATGGATGGAGGTATGCCTGAACTTTATGCTCATATTTTGGCTGAAAACAGGAGACCATACGATGATGTTTTTTTTGGAGGAGAAATCTGGACACTAAACAAAGCATTAGTCAGAATGAATTACGGAGAGATTGCAGATTGTTTACTTGAAAATGTAAAATACCCTGTTCACTTATCTTCCGATTTTTATTCAAAATTAGAAGAAATATTACAAAGAGTCAGGCAACATTGGCTTCAAAGGCTTGACAAAGGGGTAGAGGAATTCGGAGGCGATATCAGGGATGTTTTGTATCTTTCTTGGTTGGAAGATTGGGATATAAAAAATTATGGATTAAGGGCTGGAAATTGGGAATTCATGAATTGGAATGAAAATCCATTTCAAAACAAATAATCTTAATCTCTGTTTGTAATCATTCCCAGAGTTACTGCAGTAGCAATAACTGCAACTTGGAAAAGAGCCAATCCTGCACCTAATGCGAATCCCATCTTTACAGTATCTGTGAATTCTGATTCATAATATTCAGCACCGAACCAATCTTGTTCTTCTTTAGCGTTAAGCATCATAATCAAACAATCTCATTCCGACTATTTAAAGATTATCTTTATATAGCAGAATCGGTTATTGAAAAGAAGCAAAACCCATTATTTATGAATTGCGATACACAACCATTGTGAGGTGAAGAAATGAGTGATTTTCAAAATATGCTTTCACAGATAAACCTTACACAAGCAATAGAACTATGGGCGGCTTATTTTAAGAAACTAAATCATTATAAAATGATGGGAGATAGATTTAAACTATCTTATTTACAACAAGAAATAAGTGATGAAATCCAAAAAAATCCTCTTCCAGTAAAAATGATAAATACTTCAAATGGGAGTCCAAAAGAGATTATTGAATCTTGTTTTTTTATGGATTCAACACAAACTTGGATGGGATTTGTAAAATTCAAAAATGATGGAACTCCTGATTTAAAGAATTCATTTTATGGAAGGGTTAATATATTTTTAAATAGGATGAGAAATGGAAGGTTGAATAGATTAGAGGCTATTGAAGAACAATGGAATAGAGATAGATTTTCTTGGTCATTACCATCTATAAATTTTACCCCCTTAGTTTTAGAAGGACTCATAGACAAATCTTTACCGTTTATGAATTGGAGCCAAGACCCTTTTTCTCAAAAATAAGATACCTTTTCTGTTAATAAAAGATACCATTTTCGTTATTAAAGGATACCTTTTCCGTTAGAAGATACCTTTTCCGTTAGGAGATACCTTTTCCGTTAGTTTCCAAAACAAATTACTTGCGAGCCATAAGATACCAAAACCGTTCAAAGTATACCAAATCCGTTAATTTCCAGAACGCAGACGAAAAATGGAGATGATTTTATATACTATGGAGTATTGGATAATATCATGCAAGTAGACAACCATGCATTTGACAGAATGAAACTAAGACTAACTGAAACAGAAAGAAAACAAATCATTAATACGATTTACCAGAGATGGAATAGGCTTGAGAATAAAGAAATGAGAGATATTGGGATTGTAGCCATGCCTCTTTCAAAATTCAGAAAAACAGACAATTCTGGTTGGGAAAGTAATGGTGATACTGTAGTAGGAATTGTTAGAAAGGGAATCCTAAAAACAATCATGCTAAGAAGGCTAAATCAGCCAATGACTAATGATGCTCTTAGAGTAGATGCAGTAAGGTGGGCTTTCAAACCACCTCAAAAAAGTAAAAGGAAGAATAATAGAAAATATAGATG
>Ga0208162_1000190_pt1 | contig 34851 bp, 49 predicted proteins | sample CB_VirMetaG_4_FD_184539 | JGI IMG/M metagenome (GOLD analysis project Ga0208162, IMG submission 184539) | Freshwater to marine saline gradient viral communities from Chesapeake Bay - CB_1508_1M Viral MetaG (SPAdes) (version 4) | ecosystem: Environmental > Aquatic > Marine > Coastal | place: USA... | reverse complement strand
ACGCATGATAAGAGAGAACTTCGAGAAGACCGGTAGGTTACGTCCGGCCCAGGTCGAGATGCTGGTGGAAGCAATGAGGGAAGGAGCCCTGGTATCGGGGGCCTCGGTCGGCGTCGGCAAGACCCTCGTCACCGCCTGCCTGCCTGCGGTCCTCGGACATGAGGCGTCTGACAGCATGTTAATCGCACCGGCTTCTCTTCTGGAGAAGACCGTCAAGGAGTACGAGGAGTACAAGGAACACTTCGACATCGACCCCCCTGCGCGGATGCTCTCCTATGCGAGTATTTCCAGGGTGGCGGGGTTCCGAGAACTGACCGACAACCCCCCGGGCCTCATCATCTTCGACGAAGCACACCGCATTGGGTTCCGTTCTTCGCGAGCCCGAAGGTTATCCGCAATCATCGAGAAGAACAGCATCCGCTGCTGTGCTTTGTCGGGAACCCTCGACCGCCAGACCTATGACCTCCAGGCGTACATTTTCGCCCTGTGCCTCGGGATGGACTCGCCGCTGCCGGTGTCAGGGAAAGGCATCTATCAACTCGGGCTGGCGCTGAATGACCCCAAGGACTTTCCGATGCGCAAGCAGCCCTGGATGCACTCCAAGACGGCGCGCAAGATGGTCGAGGGTATCGTCGGCGTCCTCCCGCCCCGAGCCTTCCGCACCGAGGGCCGGAGAAGGCTGGCCTCCTTCATCCGTCTCAGTCCAGGGGTGTACTACCCGGACGGCGGCAGTGCAGACGTGCCGATACACATCAAGCCCATGGACGTCCTCCGCAAACCGAACAGGCTCGTAGCAGAAGTCCTGGAGAACTTGGAAGAACGCTGGCGACTCCCAGACGGACAGGAAATCATCACGGCGGCTCACATGGCCGACCTCCGTAAGCAGTTGCGTCTCGGGTTCTACATGGAGCATGTGTGGCCCGGAGGACGCATCGACCATGAATGGATGGAAGCCCGGAAGGATTGGGCGGGGTTGGCTCGATCCACCATCAACGCGGGCAGCCGCTACACCTCTGAAGGCGAACTCCTGACCGCCATCCAAGAAAGTAACTACGGGTCGTATCCTTTACGGAGGGCCGCCGAGAACTGGCTGATGGTGAAGAACCGCCCCGGTCCGAAGTCGGAGGTGCGCTGGCTGGACAAGAGCATCCTGCGGAAAGTCGCGGAGTATGCCCAGGACGAGTACGAAGCCGGTCGTCCGGTTCTGGTATGGGTTCACCATACCGCGCCCCTGGACCTTGTGGACTCCTTCGGACTCAAGAACGTCCGTTCAGTATGGGGCGGAGACGTCATCCCCGATGGCCCCGACCCCCCGTCGCTGTTCCTGTCCATCGGCGCGAACCGCGAAGGAAAGAACCTCCAGGGGGGCTTCGCGGATAACAAGGGCTGGGCGTATAACTTGATTCTGGACTACCAGCCTACGCCGTATGTCCATGAACAGATGCTCGGGAGAACTCATCGCTCAGGACAGACTCGTCCGGTGTACGTTATATACAACGTCTCGCCGCCGTTCGACCGCTCATTCGAGACGTTGGTGCGCAAGACAAAAGTCCTGGCCGACAAAAAAGGCGACCAGAAGTTACTTTTGGGCCTTGACGACTTAATTTAAATCACTATATTGGTTCTCGTAAGGCGCAGGGATGCGCTGTAACCCCAGGCGCAACGGACGCGCTGAAGATTCTAGGAGAGAGAAGATGCCGAGCATGTTTCGCAAACCCAAACTGAAGAAAGCCGTGCAGTCGGCCCGTCCCACCATCTACGTCACCTCGGAGGACTTCATCGCTGAAGAAGGCTCCGTCTACGAGGTCGTCGAGACGAAGGCGGCACTGGTGAACGACGGCAACGGCGGCGAGGTGTTCCGCGCCATCGCCACCCTCAAGGCTGTGACCCATCCCAACACTAAGGTCATCGGCATTGAGGCGTCCTACCTCCGCGACCCCGAGAACTCGTTTCACAACGAAGAATTGGTGTCGTTCTGCTGCGCCCTCGGTCAGCGCAACCCCGCCGCCATCAGCGATGATGAGGTCATCGGCCTGATGGACAAGTTCTTCCCCATCGACGAGGAGGAGCAGCCCCTTGAACCCGTGCCAGGGAACGGCGCGAAGATTGGCTGCGAGATGCGCGGGAAGCAGAAGAACAACCGAGTCTACTGCAACCCCTCTTGGTACGCAGTCAACGACGAAGGCGAGGAAATCAGCCTCCTCGACCTCACCTGAAGGAGGCTGTCATGGGTACAAGACGTGAAGAGTCCAAGGCCATGATTCTCAAGTGTGTTGCTGACCTCCAGGCAGAAGGCAAGGAAGCCACGCCGCCCACGGTCAACGACCACCTCGCCCTGGTCTACGGCAAGTACATCGCGGAGAACACGGTGTACTTGTACCTCCGTGACCTCACCAACGAAGGGAAGCTCGAACGATACGTCATGCACACTGGCGGCATCGGGCGTCCTCCGAAGGGATACCGTCTGGTCGAGAACCCCGACGAAGGCATCATCCCCGGCCTCGGCTTCTGAGGCACTAGCTGTCCGATGGTTCATCGCTGTCGGGCAGTTCTCGACCCACCCCGTACAGTATATTCTTGATGGCGGATCGGTCAGCGAGTATACTGTGTTCGGTAGTCCACCGAACGGGGTGGGTCGCTTTATTTCACCCAGGAGAATAAAATGCTTTACTTCTTCGACGTCGAGACATTCCTCATCCAGCCGGGGCTCACGACTCCCAGACTCGTCTGTCTGACCTACGAGAACGAGGACGGCACCGAACGCGGTATTCTTAAGGCCGACGATGCGGTTGACTGGTACTTCGCGCGGCTGGCGAACTGCGATACTCTTTATGCTGCTAATGCGAAATTCGACAACCGCGTTATGGCACAGGCTGGGTTCGAGCGCGGCATCGACGACGCCATCGGCCATGTGTTCAAGGCATACTCCGAGTCTCGGCTGGGCTGCGTTCAGTTGCGAGAGAAACTCGGCGTCCTCGGCACCCTCGGGTACATTCCGAAGGACGTATCAGTCGCCAAGTTAACCCAGCGGTATGCCAACAAGACGCTGCAAGGGAAAGGGGGCGTTGACGCCTGGAGGTTCCGCTACAACGAACTCGAAGCCGTACCCCTGGAGGAGTGGCCACAGTCTGCGGTGGACTACGCGATGTTCGACGCTACCGCCGCCCGCCTGATTTATGAGGGACAGAACGTCAACTTTATGACCGACGAGTACGGTAGCATCCCCGACGAGTTCCCCCAGGCCGCCTATGACTTCGCGCTCAGCCTCATGGAGCAGTGGGGGCTGTACATCGACGAGGAGCGGGTGACGAAGCTACATAACGACTGGTGCGCCGAGAAGGCCGAGTGGGAGCAGAAGGTTCGCCGCTACGGCATCATGCGGGCTGATGGCCGTATCGACCAGAAGATGGTGCGCTCGCTGGTGTCGATGGCGTACAACGGCAACCCCCCGCGAACTCCGAAGGGCAACATCCAGACAAGCAAAGAAGTCATTCAGGATGCTCCGAACCCCGACGACAGGCTCCAGGCGCTCATCAAGCACAACGCCATCGCGAAGAACATCAGCACATATAGTAGCCCCTTGATGGAGGGCTGCGCGAGAACGGGCACCATCCACCCACGGTACAACGTCCTGGTGAAGACGGGGCGCACCTCCTCTTCGCAGATTAACATCCAGAACCAGAACCAGAACTCGGGCATCCGAGAGTGCTTCATCCCGAGGGACGGATGCGTCTTTGTCTTCGCTGATTGGAACGGCCAGGAAGACCGCAGCCTCACGCAGATTATGCACTACCTCGGACTCGACTCGACTGGCGTCAAGAGGTATCAGGACGACCCACAGTACGACCCACACAGCGACGTCGGCTGGAGGCTCCTGAGAGAGCGCACAGGGTCTTCGGTCGAGTACGAGGGGTTCAGGGCTATATACAATGCACGGGGCTCTCAGGAGGCGCTTCAGGCTGTCCTGGAGAGTCTGCCGGAGGGAGCCCTCGGTGACATGACAGACCCGAAGGAAATCGGAGACACCGTGAAGTGGGCTCGCTCGATGGCGAAGATTATCGTCTTCGGCGGCCCCGGGGGGATGGTCGCGAAGACCCTGGTCACTTATGCAAAGGGCTGGGGCCTCGAAATCACTGAGGACTTCGCGCAGTTGCTCCTTGACCTTTGGCAGGAGTCCGACCCCGCACGAGGACGATACTTGCAGAACAGAAAGCATCAGACCGGGTGGGAGCGACGGGCGAACTGGACACACCCCGACTCTGGACGTACCAGGGCGAAGTGCGGGTACACTGAGTTCTGCAACACCCCCTTCCAGGGACAGACTGCGGACGGCGCAAAGTACAGTCTGTTCCTGTTCTCCTGGTCATGCTATGCTGCGAACGGTCCATACAGTGACCTGCTGTACAACAAAGCGCGCCCCATCGCATTCATTCACGATGAGATTGGCGCGGAGGCTTTAGAAGACTCATGTCAGGAAGTAGCTCTGGGACTTGGAAAGTGCATGGACGAAGGGATGAACCTGTTTCACCCCGACGTTCCCTGCGTACACGAGGTAGACATCATGCGGCGCTGGTCAAAAAAGGCTTCAAGCAGGCGTCTACCCGATGGGACACTCAGCATTTGGGAAGAGGGGAAGTAACCCAACGAGAGTATCTGTTGTTATACACGGCGCTGACCTTGCTCGGGGTCGTCGCCATCTTTTACCTGGGAGGCAAAGATGAGACACAAACACTACACCCTGAAACCGGGGGACACCGTGATTCTGGAGAACGCCGAGAGCACCCTGTTCAAGAGAATCGAGGAACCCTCCACGCTGTATGTGTGCCCGACGTTCGGTGAGTGTCTGGAGGTGCTCATCCAAGGGGACTCCGAGTTCGCCAAGACCCTCCTGGGGATTATCCCGAAGCGCAACGGGTGTATATTGATTGATGGGAACGACGATGAATAAAGACAACCGAATGGAGCAGGCCATCGCACACGCGAGAACCTTGCTGGTGACGCTGCCCCAGAAAGAGGCGGCCCGAGTGCTGGTCGAAGAGTACAACCATGAGCCCCTGTTCGCGTACCTCGCAGTCAAGGCGGCGGGGGTCATCGACTCGAAGTGGTACACCTGTGCTCACTGCGATGCGGGGTATCCCGATCAGGAGTGTACATGCAAGTGACCTACGAAACCATCGTGTACATTATGATGTGCATACTGACGTACACCGTCCCGATTCCGGCGGCCCTGTTCCCGGGGCTGCTGTACTATGCGTACCGGGAACAAATCGTTCGCTTCTTTCGAGGGACAAAGAATGAGTGATGGCTTCTTTCGAGGTGAGTCATGAAAGAGATTGCACAGAGAGCCGTCGCCTGTAAGCACTGGCGATGGATTCCGGGGATGTTGTCGTCGGATACTGGTTTGAGACTAGATGAGTTCACGCTTGAAGAAGATTGGGAAGCTAAGTATCCAGACCTCACCGATCCCGCCACGCTGGGGTGTTTGCTCCACTTGGTGCGGGAGGCATGGGGGCTGCATCACGGCGACGACTCAATCCCCAGTACGAGGCACACGTCGTCAGGATGGGGCGTCGGTGCGTCGCTGGTCGTAGCGTCGGGGTTGATTGTGTTGCCAACCTTCGACACTGAGGCCGAAGCCCTTGTCGCCGCACTGGAGGCCGCGCCATGAGCAAGTGGACAGACGAGCCCGGTGCATTTGCCGTCGGCACCGATAAGGGCTGGGACTATGGGACTTGGAGACAAGCGGGGATCGCGGGAGGAGGCTACGCTTCCGCGCAGGTATGGCGATACCACGACGGATCTGGCCTCGTCGGCGTCCACGCCTGCGCAAACTTGACGCCGGATCAGGCTCGCCAGTTGGCGCGGGTACTCAGCGACGCCGCCGACAAAGCCGAGGCCGAGAGCGCGGAGGGGGTCGCGCCATGATTGACGTGTACGTCGCCATCGACCCAGGAGTCCACGGGGTAGGCTACTCCGTCTTTTCATACCACGACGGCGACTTCTACTGCTGTGGGTGGGCCGAACCAAAGCCGTACAAGGGACGATGCTCGGAGCAGTGGCAGGCTGTCGGAGATGCCGTGGCCGATGCGGTGTCCGAGTACAATGTCCTCGCCTTCTTCCACGAGAAGATGCAGCTACGTCCTACTGAAACTCACAAGGTCAACGACATCCTGGAAGTCAACGGAGTCGCCGGATGTGTGCTCGGACGACTGCCACGGGGCATCATCGTCGAGGGGTACACGCCGCTGCGGTGGAAAGGGAACCAGTCAAAGGAAAGCAACCATGCCGACATAGAAGCCCTCCTGAAGGAGAGAGGTGAGTACGATGTCTACCGAAAGTACCTCGACAAATGCCCCCGAAAGCGAAGGCACGACGTCAAAGATGCAGTCGCAATCGGAATGTACGCACGACGGCGGATGCGCCTGTGGAAGAGAGGGGCGACTTAAACTCCTCACCCGCTTCGTCGAGTACCGGCTATTCCAGAAAGCATATTGGGCGGCCCCCGATGTGCGGGAAGACCTTGTGCAGGACGCCCTGGTATGGGTGCTCCAAGAGAACCGCGAAGGCGTAATCCGGGTGGACACCTATGACCGTGCCAGTGGCGACGTCGAGCCCTGGGCCTTTGTGCTGGCGCACTACGCAGTCTTGGAAATAATGAAGCGGTTTCGCGGCACGATAACGCACGACAACGAAGTACGTCAGGCGTGCAAAGACCTCTACGGCGACGACCCCCAGGCCGATGTGTACGGGCCAGAAGATACCCTCGACGGAGATGTCGTCATCGCGCTGCGGCAGGTTGAGTATGAACTGACCGAGGAGGAGCGGCTGATGCTGCGCCTACGGTATGAGGGGGCGACCTGGGCGAAGATTGCCGAAGAACTCGGGGACATCGCGCCCAGCACCGCCGCCAACCGTCACGACCGCGCAAAGACAAAGGCTCGGAGACTCGCCGCCAAGTACGGGTTAAGTTTCGAGTACGTTATGCGGTAGCCCTGGGCGAACTGACGCATAGCCTGTCGCTCCGTCAAGGCTGTTAAGTCCAGGGAATCGGTCCTCGCTGGTAACTTAATGACGATGCCTTCCGCCATGTCCTCCGCCTCATTATGATTGATGGCGGTCGTCAGACATGCTCCGAAATACTCAGCCAGAGTCGTCGGCCTCTGCGGTGGTCCCTGGTCCTCCAAGACGAGGATGATTTTCGGGCCGGGGTGCTCGACGTCATCAACCGCCCTGTTCGACGTTATGCCGCCGTCTACGAGTAGACCGCCGTTGTGCCGTAGCGGGGGCATCATCCCGGGGACCGCCATCGTAGCGTATGCGGCATCGGCCAGGGGCAACGTACACTCGGGGTCGGTCGAGGAGAGGATGACTTGCTTACGAGACACGAGGTCAGCGGTGACGACGTTGAGGTCGCAGTTGACGTCCTGAATCGTCCCTGGGAGAATCCTGCCGAGCAACCGACGAATCGGGGGCCTCTGGTATAACGACGGCGGGAACCTCCACGGTGCCCATCGACGCATGAGATGACGAGACAAGGGCGTGCTCATCCGTACAGCAGCCTTGAGGTCGTGGCCGGATGCATAGGCCGAAGCAATCAGCCCCCCGGCAGACGTACCGGTGACGCAGCCCACTCGGACGCGGCGGTCGATGGCATACATCGCACCCGCTAAGGTGGGATAATTGATGCCCCCGCCGGGGAGGATGACGCTGACCCCGTATGCCATCTCACTGCCCCTCTAAGAACACTTGATGTTGCAACGGAGTCCAGTTCACGCGGATGGGGCGATACCTCTTGCGGTCGGCCACAGAGGTCCAGAAGGCGTCGTCGAGTTTCTGGAGGCGCATCGGCGTATGGCTGTAGCCCCGAGAACCCCGGAAGCCGTCAGCGGCGCAGCGGTAGATACAGCCGCAGTCATCGACGAAGAACGCCGAGGTATGGTGCCAGTGCTTCCAATAGCCCGAGCGCAGTTTCGTAGACTCGCCGCAGACATACAGCCCCGGCTCCTGGAGGACGACCCGCAACTGTTGAGGGGACATCGCGCCGAGGTCTTCGGTATGCTCACCGAACCCCTGAATCGGCACGTCCCTGACGAGGAGCTTCTTGCCCCGGTAGGTGCGGTTCCACATGAAGCGGCCATCGGTACCGGCGACCTTGAAGAGGCTCGGCATGTTCCCGCGATGGGTGTACTGCTCGGGGTCGAGTCCCGTAAAGCAGGCGAGGACGAAGTTCGTCCACGAGGAGCAGTGGAACGACAGCGGGTCATCCGGCTTCCTGCGGATGGTCGGCGGGACAGCGGTGATGATGAAGCCTTCCTGGCTGCCGTCTCCGCGCCCCGGTCCGTACACGATTTTGCTGTCCTCGACGAACTGAAAGAGGTCCAGGGGATTAGTATACATCGTCTCCCTCCTTGAGAGCTTTCCTGAGTTTACCTACGGAGGAGCGCACCTTCGCTCGGAACTTCGGGTCGTCTTGGAGAGCCGAGATGTCGGCGTCCTCGGGGAATCCGATGCACAAGTAAAAGAGCGCCCCGGTGTTGCTGTGTACATGTAAAACGAAGGCGTGTTTTAACCCGTCTGAGATGTACTGGTCGCGGAGTTCTTCGTCGGCCATGTCGGGCACGTCAACCCACACGGAGTCCTCGATGTAGACGTCCAGTAACAGTCGTTGATAGGGGGCATCCATGCGGCGTCCCTGCCAGGAGTCCCTTACCGAAGGCACGTCGGGTCGGCGCACCTCGAAGACCACAGAAGAATATAAATCGAACCCCGGGCGGGCGAGCTTTCCTCCATTGGTAGTCCGCACCAGGAGAATCCGCGCACAGGGTACCTGCTGGAGTAAGTCCAGCATGGTGTCGTAGATGTCTTTGGTTGCTTCGAGCGTATCGGGGATGTGCAGCCGTCGAGCCTTCGAGCGGTACTTCAACGTTATATAATGAAGGATGGCAACGATGGCGGCGACCAGGGTGGCCAGAGCCTCGGGGTACTGAAGAAAGAACTCGGTCATGGGACGGCTCCGTCAGACAGGCAGAAGAATTTGGACCACTCGACATCGACGTCTGTCAGCGACAACTCCGCGACGTACCATGTGTCGGGGGCGCAGACTTGAGCGAAGTCGCTTATCTGTGTAGAGGCGGGGCCAGTAGGAATGGACAGCACGGTGCCCGTCACAAAGGTCACGAGGTCGGCCTGCTTGATGTACAACGTCAGGGCTGCTGAGGCCGAGAGCGCCGTCGCCCTTACTCGGAGCCTGAACTCCCCGTTCGTACCGCTGGTCCTCGGCACCATGAACAGCCACCGCTTATAAAAGTACGTCAGCCCCGGGGTGTAACCCGAAGGCATACCGATGGCGTTCGTCCTGAAGATAAGGGGCTTGTTGAGTTCCTTGTCCAGCGACTCGACGTTATCCACCAGGGTGTCGATTGCATCGGTTGGCTGCACGGGGTCGCCGCTGCCGATGGTCTTCCCCTGCCGAATCAACGAGAACCCCTGGTTGTCTATGGCTTCGTATGGCATCTCGTCTCCTCACAATCATTAAGTATAGTTGTAGTTTCCTGCGGTACCGGTGGTACTAAGCCCTTGGTCCGGTGGCGAATCCGGTGTACACGGGGTTAATATATACTGGTACCGGTGGTACTACCTCTTCTTAAAAAGAGTAGTAGTAGCAGTAGAAAGTAAGTATATATATAACAGTAGAGAAGGGTTCGGGAGATGGCTGGTACCGGTACCACATTAATTCAAAAAACTCCTTGACCCAGGAGCCCTGGGTACTTATTATACTTGCAGACGGGCAACGGAGCCCATTACACAAGGAGTCCACATGGACCAGAACCGCTACATCTTCAGTATCTTGACCTCGCAGATTGGCAAGTTCCTCGACGACCCATCTGTCGAAGTCGTCCACGACATCTGTTCGAGCTACTTTATCATCACCTGCCCCGATGGAGTGGACAACCCCGGCCCCGGTCCCATCCCTGAACTCCACATCACTCCGGCATCGCACAGGGAGACACTGGAGGTCGCTGAGGCAATCGACAACCGCCGTGACATGATTGTCTTCGCGCTGTCGTGTCTGTATGCCTTGTCGAGGAAGGGGCTTGTGCCAAAGTCGCTGGTGGACGGCATGATGGATACCATCAACTCTTACGTCCCCGATGGCGAGGAGCCGCTCCAGAAGTCTGAAATCCTTGAACTTCCCTGATTAACCCTGCCGGGATGCCCCGGCACACCGAGGAACACCATGTATATTGCGACATTCATGCTGGGTGCGCTGTTCACGTTCATGGTCATCTACACCATCGGGCACCATATTCGTCCCCGTAGCGTTGAGAAGGCCGCCGATGAGTTCCTGACGGGGCTGTATAACTGTCCCCCGGAGGAGCAGGACGATTACGTCATCGACTACACGATGCGGCTGATGAACAACGAGATTCCACCCTTCCGTTATATGATGACGGAGGACGAGGCCGAGCGTATGGCGACTATGGTGGCGGAGTTGCGCGCCAACGAGGAGTTCGACATCAGACACCTCACCCTCGCGAACCTCCGCTGTCTTGCCCGACTCCATCCGAAGTACGAAGAAGCCCTGGAGTACATGTCCAGGTCGCTGCAATGAGGTGATATAATGAGTGATTTAGTGTTCGCATGTTTCGTTGTCATAGCCTCTCAGCCCTGGGTACACCCTCGTTCAGAGCCCGTCGAGGTCTGTGAGGCCATCGAAGTCATCGCTGAGAATCAAGGCGTTGACCCCTGGCTGGTGGCGGCTATTGCATGGCATGAAAGCTCCTTCGTCGTCGATACCATCAGCCCGGACGGGATGGACTTCGGCTCGATGCAGGTCCGCGTGGACATCGCCACCGGGAACCCCTGGATTCGCGGCGGGCGGTACTGTACTCGGCAGAGGGTGCTGACGACTTACGGCGGCGTAGAATGTGGTGTCCTCATGTACCTGCACGCCGAGGACTGGTATAAGTATGCCATCAAGACGGGGCGTATCCCCTGGAAGCATCGGACGAGCCCCCTGGGCTGCTATGCTGTCGGGATGTCCTGCGTAGAAACACACGGTGTACGAGCGATTTACAGAATGCGCCAAGACCTCCTGAAGGCTGCTGGCGTAGAAACAACAGAAGACTGAGGAGAAAAGAGAATGTTCAAGTTTATCGACCTGTTTGCGGGTATCGGCGGATTTCATGTGGCTCTGAGTGCCCTGGGCGGTGAGTGTGTGTATGCCTGCGAGATTGACAAGTTCGCCTGCCGGACTTACGAGGCCAACTTCGGCATGAACCCGATGGGTGACATCACGACGGTGCGCCCCGAGGATGTCCCCGACCACGACGTCCTGACTGCTGGCTTCCCCTGTCAGCCCTTCTCACACGGGGGTCTTCGCAAGGGGTTCGACGATACCAGGGGGACTCTGTTCTATAACGTGGCGGATATTCTCCGAGTGAAGAAGCCCAGGTTTGCGGTCTTGGAGAACGTCCGAGGACTGCTGTCGAACAACAAGGGCGACACCTTCCTCACCATCCTCCGTACTCTTCGAGAACTCGGCTACAAAACCATTGTGCCCGATGAGGCGCTGGAGGATGCAGCCCAGGCTGTAGAGTACGGCTACCGAATGCTGATGAACTCCAAGGACTTCGGCATTCCTCAGAGTCGCATCCGGTTGTACATCGTCGCCTGGAGGGACGAGGACTTCGAGTACGAGTATCCTTCGCCGTCTGGGCTGCCGACTCGACTCGGAGACATCTTGGAGGAGGATGGCTCGGCGTTCACCCTGACGCCCCGGACCTGGGAGTGGCTGCAAGAGCACAAGAAGAAGTGCAGGGGACAAGGCAAGGGGTTCGGGTATAGCCTCTTCGATGAGGATTCCGAATATACGAATACTATCTCGGCACGGTATTGGAAGGATGGCGCGGAGATTCTTATCCGCCAGGAAGGGGACATCCCGCGTAAGCTGACCCTCCGAGAAGCGGCTCGCTTGCAAGGATTCCCCGAAGAGTTTATCCTGCCTTGCAGCAAGACGCAGACGTACAAGCAGTTCGGCAACGCCGTCACTGTGAACGTCGCCCAGGCTGTCTGTGCCAACCTGTTCTGAGTAACCCGCCCCCTTTACCGGGGGCATGGAGGAAACATGTCACGGTTGAACAACCTTCTGAACAAAGAGCGTATCCTGACGGTCAAGGAAGTTTCTGCGAGGCTCGGGTGGACCCCGGCGACAGTCCGTCGCACCTGCCCGAAGAACCGCCGCTACAACGACATCTGTGTGGCTGAGGATGTCATCGACTCCGATGTCGTCCGTTATCTCCTGAGCCGCAAGGATGTCCTGACGACACAGCAGATTGTCGAGGAGACGGGCTGGGCGCTCAAGAGGACGTTGCGAGCATCGAGCCCCTTCCGCGAGCCCTATGCGATTTACGCCCTGGCCGAGGGGGACTGGTCGAAGATTAAGTATATCTGGGACCAGGGCGAAGTCATCAACGCAGAAGCCTTGTTTGAGTCCTGGGGCATGAGTCCCGGGAAGGCCAAGGAGGTCATCGAGCGGTACTCGGACAGGCTGGAGCCAGTGTCACTGAGGGACGGCACCGAATACTGGCACGTCAAGGGCTAGGGGTCATTCATTTTCATACCGTAACTACTGACCAGGAGACAGATAATGGGTATCATGTCTAAGATTGACAACGCCATCAGGACGCACGAGCTACAGAACGGGAGGACACAGAGCGAGGGGATGTATGTCCTACGCGAAATCGTTGAGAACGAGGAGATTCATGTGTTTCAATTTCGCAGTAGTTACGGTCGCACTGTAATCGCCGCTGGTCGAGGGCAGTACAATACTGCCTACCGAAAGTGCCTGGATAAGGTCCGTAAGCTCCCTGGCGACTGGAGCATGACGACGAGCCACAGCCGTCCCTTCGGGCTCGACGGTCTGTTCATGGAGGTCTGAGATGATTGTCGGTTTGGCCGGATACCGGGGTGCTGGCAAAAGCCACCTCGCCCATGAACTTGTACGAGACTATCGGCTGACGAAGATGTCCTACGCCGACCCCGTTCGTTCTGCTGCTGCTGCGGCCTGGGGGGTCCGAGAGGAAGTGTTTACCGACCGCCGACGAAAGGACGTCGAGAATTATGTTTTCTCTGGGAAGACGCCGAGGGATGTCCTGATTGAACTCGGAATGTGGTACCGCTCCCAGAACCCCGACCATTGGGTGAACGTCATGCGCCGACGGGCCGAAGGTATGCACGTCGTCATTGATGACGTTCGGTTCATCAATGAGTTCGAGCTATGTGATGTGTGCCTCTGGGTGGACATGCGCCCCGGCAATCCTTCTGAGGAGGACGAGCCGGAACTCGAATCCATCAGGAGTAGCTGTATAACAGTCATTGGTCCCGGACCGTACTCCGAGCGACGGCGCAACCTCGAAGATTATATCCCCGGTCTTCGTAGACTCCACAGGAGCAATATTTACCTGTAGGGGGTGTCGATTTTGACGAGTCCGTATGTACTGAGTGTACAGTACATACGGACTGGTACATTCTCTCCGAGCGTCCTGCTCCTGGGATATACGTCGGGTTCTCCGGCGATGCTTCTTCTCCGCAACAGAAAGTCTGAAAATCTTGAGGGAACCCCCTTGGCCGCCGGGGGCTGGTGTATTTTTACAGTATATGTGTATGTATATTTACAGTATACGGTCCTGTAAAATTACAGTATATCCAGAATGTCCGGGTGTATATATACGCGCATAGGCGTTGAGGGACACAGAAAATAATTCAGAAAAGGGGTTGCGTTGTGTTCTGGCGTGTTTTAAATACTGCGCACCGGGCAATGGTGCCCGGGTTTCAGGAGGTTATTGTGGACGTCACTAAGTGGGCGAAAAGGGCCAGGATGCTTATGAGGTTTCAACGCATGAACCCGCAACAAGCTATGCGCGCATTGAAGGCGGAAGGGTGTCCTGATGAGGTTCTGGACCGGGCCATTATTAAGGCGATTAAGGCTATGGGGGGCAGGTGATGAGGGAGCACGGTAGAGCGGCGGCGGCTCGTAGAATAAGAAAAGCGCATGGGCCGTCTATGGTGGCCACCATTAAATTCATTGATGACGGCCAGCCTACGGTCGTTAAGATGAGGAAGGTGGAGCCGGGGGACGTTATCCTGGCCGATGACGAGGTGCTGTTAGACCGCGACACCAGGGAGTTACGGGTGGGCGGTAGATACTTTGATGCTGTCAAGGGTGTCGGCCCCGGTGCCTATCCTGCCGGGTCGATTATGACTTACATTCCGATTAAAGAGAATAGGGCGGCCCTGTTCTACGGTATTTACTATGCCGGGATGGTACAGGAACATCGCGATATTATGGAAAAGATTTTGTACTTGGATTTTATTTATGAGACTAAAGAATCGGAGTTCCCATGATTATACTGGTGATGAATGGCATTAAGGCTGCACTGATACCTGTCAACACCGGGTACATCATGATTATCCGGGGTGCGGTGCCCGTGTTTGTCGAGTCTGAAGCGGCAGCCCTGAAAATAATTCAGAAAAGGACTTGCGCCGCTCGAAACCATAATTAACTTAACCCTGCCCGGGCGATGGTGCCCGGGCTCATCGGAGGATGTTATGCAACACATCAAGTTCTACAGTAACCATCTGCCGGGGACGTTCAACCTTAACGGTAAGACCTGCCGCCCCGGGGTTCTGGCGCAACGCATGGCCGATTATGTGGACGTGTATGTCGTCACCAGGGCGGGGGAGTACGGTCGCTTCCGTCTGGAGACTGCCGACCTGCCCCGTTACGATGTGGATCACCTGTCCTATAGGTGCCAGTGTGTTTTCTACATGGAAAAGCTGGCCAAAGCTTACAGCGGCGTGGTGTCCGGGCGCATTCTGGACGCCCTGGAAGGATGGTTGACTGTGGGCCAGTGGGATAACTACCGGCTGGTGGATTGATTCACCGGGGGCGCTGCCCCCTTACATCGGAGGATATTATGGTCTGGGAAGTTAAGAAAGAATGGCCGATGATTAGCGGCAGGATGCTGTTACCATCGGAAGTTCAGGAGCAGGTTGATCACATCGGGGCGCGGTGTGTTGTGGAACACTTGCATTCGACGCATATCTCATACAGCCTTCATACTCGTAAGAACATGCCGGGTACCTTTTCGTTAAAAGGTAAACCCCGCCCCGGGGTGTGCGTCCATAACATCGGCCCTGTGCATAGTGACGGGCGCGTTAACCTGGCCATCGTCACCAAGTCTGGTAAACATGCGTCTGTGCGTCTGGAGATCGGCGATATCGAATACATCCGCCAGAGCCCCATAAAGGCTATTCAGGAGGCGTCGGCCCATATCGGGCAGGCCCTGTGTCAGGAGGTTTGGGCGATTCTGCGCGATTGGATTCTGCAAGGTGCGCCGGATACTATGGAATATACACAGAACATCGGAGGGTGACATGATGTATCGACCAGGCGACCCTTTACCGGAGGGTGATGTGACGTTCAAGATTATCAGGTTCTACTTCCGTTCTGACAGAACCAGAACCATCAAGAAGGGGCTGACATTAGAGCAGGCCCAGGCGCATTGTGCCTCGCATGAAACATCGTCGCGGACCTGTACCAGTGCGGCGGGGCGTGCTAGGACTCGGCGCTGCGGCGCATGGTTCGATGGTTACGCGCCAGAATGAATAACAGCCCGCTGTGACAAGGCACACATAACGTTCAAGGCGTTAGCGGGCCATCGGCAATGGTGCCGAGTATCAGGAGGTTATTATGACCGTGTATTGGGAAAACACTACGCTGGTGATCCAGGGCTCCGATGAGGAGCAATGGTATGATTTATCGGAAATCGAACAGTTTATGATGGATTCTATCTGTCCCGGTGTCTGTACTGCCTGCGGCTGTGAATCCGGGGTGGTTGAGCCTGACGCCCGGCATTATACCTGTGACAACTGCGGTGAGGCTGAGGTGCATTCTGTTATCGAACTGACTTTGGAGGCGATATGAACGTCTGGACGATTGTGATTCCGGTGCTGATGAACGACCGGTCGCCCAATATATACATTCCCTGGTGGGAACAATCGTTGTTGGAGGCTTGTGGCGGCTTTACGGTTACTGACGGTACCGGTGTCTGGAAGGGCCAGAACCAGCGGTATGATGAGCCGACTAAAGTATATACGGTGGCCGGTGATGTTCCCAGGGCGCTGCTGGAGGATGCTAAAGAAACGATGAATCAGGAGGCCCTGTTCTGTTCTGTCAGGCAGCAGGAGGTCATGTTTATATGACGGGGGTTCTACAGGTTGTCGGCGGTAGCATCATGTACAACGGGGTGCATTGTTCGCGGCTGGTGTTACTGCGACATGCTGAAAACATCGGCCCTATGGTGTGGAGGGGTACAAAGGAACCTCATCTACTGACTGCCCCTCCGGAGCGTTCTGTTCTGGTTACTGCCGGTAGGTTCTGGAAGGTGTATGCACAAAGCATAGGACGGGACGTTCTGTTCTATGGGTTACAGGCCCCTGAACTGCCGTATAAGGCAATGTTGCAGGGGTTACAGACTTCTGCCCCTCCGGAGTTGTACAAGGGGCTGTGGACGGCGCTCAGGGATAACGATAAAGAAGGTATCAGGAGGTACCAGGATTTATTAAGCAATGATGAGATAAAGGATGCTAAGAATGTTTACTGTGTACATCGGAAAGTCTGGACGTAGGGGTGTCCGATTTTGACACATAAGCCCCTGGTACCAGTACATAACGTTCTGTTATGTACTGGTACCAGGGGCTTTGTTGTACATATACTGTTCTGTTTTATAGGGCCGGGGATGATATGTATATATCCGATTTTCTGAAATCGTTGAGCAATCCGGTATCCCTGGAATCCGCGTGTGTGGATTCCGCGTGCATAGAATCCGCGTGTGTGGATTCCGCGTGTGTGGATTCTAGTCTGTCCGTTGTCACTGTAAATCCTGGTGGCCTAAACCGTAAATGGCATTTACAGTTTGTCATGTAGACCTGATATTCTCAGGTCTACATAAAAGTAAGCACTAAGCCCCCTGGTTCAATGATGTATGTTACACACTTGTACAGTAAATCGGCATTTTGGAGCATCCCTGGAATCGTCGATCCCGTGTTTATCGGGATCGGCAAAATTATTTTAAGAAAATGCTGGCCAAAGCGCAGAAAATGTATTGATATGTCTTTAGCCCGTTATGCAAGGCATACATAACGTTCAAGGCGTTAGCGGGCATTTCGGCAATGATGCCGAGTATCAGGAGAATCACTATGGACACGAAAACTAAACAAAACGTTATCGCATTGCAGACATTAGCAAGTGTCGTGTTTTCAACTGAAATCGGAAAGCATGATTTTACATTGGGAGACGCTATGACCGTCATTATGGACATCGTTACTGCCATTGATTCATTGCCCACGGATACAATGCTGAACGGTTACATTGTAGCCGATTCATTTGAAAAGACTTTAGGGGAATTTGAGGGTTCATCGGCTTATGATTTCGCCATTGATAAGGGGCTGATTTCTGTGTCTGGTGAAGTTATTGACGCCGGTCTGTTTTCTTTTATGGATATTCACTAGGAGGTTAACCATGTTTGCACATTTCATTCTGTTTATTTTGTTTCTGATGATCTGTGAAATCATTTTCGTTATCATTGATAACGTTAAGAACACGCGATTGTGAACTACAGCCCGTTATGCAAGGCATACAGAACGTTCAAGTCGTTAGCGGGCATTTCGGCAATGGAGCCGAGTATCAGGAGAATCATTATGGATATCGTTTCAATCATCACAGATTCACAGTTTTCGTCGGCCCTAACGTTCTATATGGAGCATCACTACAAAGTTAATATCAACGGTACGGCATTGGCGTTCATGGCGTATGCAGGGGAGTTCTACAGACATGATGTGTCGGAGTTCTGTGACCATGACGCGGCATTTCAGACTAGGCGTATTGCCATGAAATTAGGGCTGATACGACCTAAACACTCCGCAAATTCGAGCGATTATGACCGTACCTATGTCTTTACGGATAAAAGACTCCGTAGAGCGATTAAAAGGCTTATGACGGCCTGGACCAGGACTACTGAACAAACTACTGAACAACCCTCACCAGGGCATACTATGACGATTGGACAGAATGACCGTTTTACGGTCTGGTACTTTATCGGGCTGTTTATTCTCATGATGCTTTGTTACGTGGTAGGCGGCATGGAATCAATGGCGTTCATGTCCGTTATGCCCGTCATTAATCGGAAGTCTGTGCAATGTCTGCTAGACGTCTCACAGGATGATATAGACGCGGCATATGACACTCGGCTGAAATGCGCGCGTACCTTGTGCGCTAGAACTGATACAGACTATCAAGCTATGTCGGCTGCTATCATTGCTGCTACGGGCACGATGCGACGTAGGACAACTATTGTGCTACGCGACATGATTAAGACCTTTAACGCCATTCATAACGGTAGTTCACCTGTTAACGAACTAGGTCATAGAGTAACCGTTATGCAAGCTGTTACAGGGGATAGTCCGTACATTCATAGTGCTGTGACAGACCTTCATAGAGGCGAGTGCGAAGGCTATGATGCCGCGCAAGTCTTAACGGGCATTAAAGGGCTAGGGCCCGCTAAAAGTTCATTCTCAGTTCAGCTTATAGAGCCCGACGCTATGACAGTCTGTATTGATATCAGGAATGTTCGGACATTCGGTATTAATGCAGACCTGAAAAGACAGTTAAGGGATACAGCGTTTTATACGGAGTTCTGTGACAGAATGCGAAGTACCTACGATGAATGCCGATACGGCGAAAAGAAAGCATCGTCGGATTTTCCTGATTCTGTTTGGGCGTTATGGGTTAACGGACTTGCTAAAGAATATTCGTTAACTAGAAATCAGGTTAACGAATATCATGTAAGGTGGTGTGAAGTAGGTTCTGATATTGCGCGGGTACTTTGCACTGAGAAATACGGGCATACTCCGGAAAACATCCTACGATATATCCGTAAAGAGTTCTGGATTAAATGAAGGGTACCAGGACGTATTAATGATGTTTTCATCGGATGAATAATTGATGTTTTCATCCGATGAAATGTGTTTCACCAGGACACGCAATCAAAAACATCAGTTATTCCACCGCGCATTATTCATCATTCAATTAATTTAAGTTCTAACGAAAACACCGGATTTCATCGCGTAAAATAATGATGAAATCCGGTGTTTTAGCGCCCCCGCCTAATAATGGAGTCTCAGTATCACCTGGGGGGAATCTGGTCAATTTTTTGCGCCAGCCCAGAAGGTCATTAAATTAATTCGTCCGGTTCGACGAGAAGCCCCTCAGCCACGCCCCAGGACAGCAACCCGGACCAGTCGCCGCGACCCGCGAACAGGCGAATCGTCATCGCGATATCGTCCATCCTGACTGAGTGATAAATCTCAGAACAGTATTCTATGAAGTCTTTTTTGTCGGTGAACGGTGGCATAAATCCTCCTGGGCTCATCGAAGGTAGCCGGAATTTCCGGTCCCGAAGCAGGGGTACTACGGGCCTCCCCCCGGTCCAGAGGTACTAAGGCGGTACCGGGGTGCTGGTCCATTTTTAACATCGACAGACACGGCGTTAGATAGGTACTGGTACCAGTGGTACTACCCTTCTTGAAGAAGAAGAAGAAGAAGAAGAAGAAAGAGTATATATATATAGAGAGTATAGAGGGTTGTGAAACCCTGGTACCACGGTACCTCGGGGACCACGGTACCTCGGGAACCACGGTACATCGGGGACCACGGTACCTCGGGGACCACGGTACCTCGGAAACTCAGGCTATCATAACCAGGACAACGGAGGGCACCATGCTCAGCTACGACGAATATAAGGAACTCGCCCAGACACCGGGGGTCCGCGACCTCGATGAGTTGCACAGCCTCTCGGAGGAAGAAAAGGTCTTTGTGCTCGCTGCCGCGTCCTCCCTGGACCCAGCAGTAGCATATATCACCGCCTTCGATAAAAGAGCCCGGGGGACATCAGCAGCCCTCGCTGCCGCAGCACTTCTGAACCGAGCCGACATCAACAAAGCATATAAGAAGTGCGTCTCCGTCCTCGCGATGAACGAGGCCGAGGCACTAGTGTACATGGCGAAAATCGCCCGGGACCATAACGCCTCGCCTCGGGACCGAGTACAGGCATTGACGAAAATCCTCGCCGCTGAAGGAGTCTTCGACCGGAAGAACGGAACGACTTGGAAGACCACCGTCTCCTCGGGTCGCCCCGAAGACGCCATCCAGGAAATCGCCTTCGAGATTAAGGAAGGTTGATGACGCTCTCGCAGGCCATCGCAAAACTCGCCAGGCTCCTGTTCTTTCCGTATCAGTGGAACTGGACGGAAGCCTGGGCAGTCCATAAGTTCATCGGCATCCTCGGTGGTCGCCAACTCGGCAAGGACTGGTGGCTGGAGTACATGCTGGCTTGGGAGTTCTGCGTCAGAAGAGAAGTCGATTGGGTAGTCATCTCGGCCACCCGAGGCCATGCCAAGATATTCCTCCGGGGTGTTCGCCGCTGGATTGATAAGTTCCGCAGGCTCGCGATATCCGTACAAAGTCCCTTCCCCGATATTCTCGTAGACTCCGCCTTCGAGCTAGTCTCGTCCTGGGGCACTACGGTATCAGTATCTTCTGGTACAGTCCGTTCGTTAACAGGTAAACGGGGCGGGGTGATTCTCAACGAGGTGCCCCTGATACCCGATGCCTCCGACCTCTTCCCCTCGGCCTTTGCTCAGGTAGAGCGCGCCATCGACCTCGGGAAGCCCGTTAAATTAATCATGGTGGGCAACGCCTCCTTCATCGGGACGTACTGGCACGAGTGGTGGACGACCAGAATAAAGTCCCCCGGCGACTGGCGCATGATTACCCAGCCGTGGTCCTCGGGGCTGCGCCTCTGCGGGAAGTCCGAGTTCGAGATAAAGGAGCGCGCCCAGAAAATCCTCGCGAACCTTGGCGGGAATCAGGCGGCCTTCAATCAGTGGTACGAGTGCGACTTCCGCTCGGCAGAGGGCTGTCTGTTCGAGCCGGAGTTAATCATGGAGAACAGCTATGACGATACTACGTTCTCCTGCAAGGACTCCAGGGACTTCATCGGCTACGACGTCGGCAGAGTCAACGACCCCTCGACCTGGGCCACCGTCCAAGTCCATAACGGCGTCGGGTACATGAGGAACGTTCGCGAGGAGTTCGACATGAGCATCCCCGAGCAGCGCGCACTCACCCGGTCGTTATGTACTGCGAACACAGGCTCCGTCACCATCGACGCCACGGGAATCGGTCGAGCCCTCGTCGATGACCTTCGGGCCGAGTTAAGGGGCATAACGATGCTGCGCGACTTCACCATCGGCTCTCACAGTAAATGGGAGCTTTTCGGTCTGCTGCGAGCCGCTATTAGTGAGGGGAAGGTGCAGTTGCCCCTGTCCGACGTTGACCTACGGATGCAGCTAGAATCCATCCAGACCGAACTCAACGCACAGGACAAGGTGAAGGTTATCCTTCCGCGTATCGGCAACCAGCACGGGGACAAGGCGGTGGCGGCGGCCTTGGCGGTACATGGCGCGTCACACCGGCTGAGGGTGAAGGCACCGACCGAACTCCCGACTGTACACCATAAAAAGTCCTTGATGGACGGAGGGTCGAACTGATGGCTGACTTTACAATCGACTTCAATAAAATTCAGAAGTTGCGTGACGGTCAGTATTCTGCCGACCTCAAGGGGCTCAAGGGCGTTACCGGTCAGCCGGTTGCCGGTGGTATCGTCATCACCGAGCATAACCCGAACCTCCACCCCATCACCGCCCGAGGGTACAATGGCACCCCGGGCCGATACAGCAAGACCGCAAAGCACCCCGCAGCCCAGGCAGTCCTCCAGCGCCGCAAGAAAGCCTTGGCCTCCGCCGCCTGGAGAACGCAACGCTGCCCCCTTCCTCCGGCGATGCGCGAAGACCGCCGCGCCATGCTCATCCGAGAACGCCAGTACGAGTTCTGCTCGCATCTCCTGTGGCGCTGGCAGAACAACCCCCTGCGAATGACGCTGCCGCAGTTCATCCGTGAGGTGTCTATGACGATGCCGACGGAAGGGTTCTACCTCGGGGAACTCCGCGCCGAGTCCGGGCTGTTCACCTTCTCCGACGGCACCCAGACCATCGTGTACTACCTCGACCTCCCGTACTTCCGCGCGCAGTCCTCGGTCCACTCCTGGCTGTTCGATGGCGACGTCAACATCGGCGTTGTTCTCATGGGCGGCTCCAGGAGTCAGATTGATGGCGACTTCGAGGGCACCTCTTCGGTTCTCTCGGCTGCCGAGTACATCGTCATCTCGCGGGACCGAGTAGGTATTCAACTCGAAGGCAACAGCGAACTCCGCGCCGTCGATAAGAACGTCGAACTCTCCTGGGCACTTCAGGAGGTAGAATCGAAGTCCATCGAGATTCGCGGCTTCGGGGAACTCTTCTTCAAGAAGGACGGCAACCGCGTCGAAGCCCTCAGCCCCCAGGAACAGGCAGCCCTGAAGGATTATATTAAGTACCGTCTCGAAGGGAAGCGCGTCGGCGGCCAAGACCTCCCGCCCGGAGTAACCCCCGAACTGCTGTCCCCGAGCACCAGTATGCCCGAGGTCACAGGACCGCTCAGTCGCCATTCTAAGGCCATCTACGACGCTATGGGGGCCGAGGACCGTTACATGGCGACGGAGGGCGGAGGGAGCTACGCAGCGCGTGCAAATGCAGCCCTTCATGGTCTGGCGGAACACTCGGACGACGCACACCAGTTTGTCGTTGAGCCCCTGCGAGAACTCTTCGCTCGGGCGATTCGGTGGTCTGGCCTTGACGAGGGCGAAGAGGACATGCTCTTTGTCCCCGAGATTACCGCAGCGCCGCTGCACGATAACGTATCACCACTGGAACTCGCCCAGGCAGTCGCGATGCTGCTGAACGCGGGAGCCCTGACACAATGGACGATGGAACATGAGAATAGTCTACGAGCACGACTCGGCCTCCCATCAGCCGATATGGTGGAGGACGCTGCTGGCGGGACCGGAGGTGACGCTTCCAGGCGGAGAGAAGACCTGGGAGATGACCGAGGAGTTCGTCAGGAAACAGGTGAACCAGTTTCAGCAGATGACGAGTAGAGGGTACACCCCTCCCGTCCTCAAAGACCACCGCAGGAACGGCGAGCGTTATGGCGCAGTCGTCGCGCTGCTCGGTGAGAAGGAGGATGGCGTCTGGAAACTCAAAGCCGGTCTACACCTTTATGAGCCCGATGCCACCGAAAAAGTGGATACCGGGCAATATAACTACGTTTCTGGGGGGTGGTCCCCGCTACTTGATGATGAGGGCACATCTTACGAGAACGCCCTCATTGAGGTGAGTCTCACGCCTGCGCCCCATGTCAAAGTCGGCCAGGATGTCGTGATGAGTGAACTACTGGAGGAACGCGACATGGAAGAGGTGATGAAGAAGCTCGCTGAGCTTGCTGAGTCGATGAAGGATGTTTCGGAGAAGCAATCAAAACTCTCCGAGCGCCTGGAAGCAATGGAGAAAGAAAAAGAGGAGATGAAGGAGAAGGACGAAGAGAAGGACGAAGAGAAGGACGAGAAAGAGGAGATGAAGTCCTACGACCTCTTGGCGCAGAAGGTGGCCGAGGTTGTCATGGGCGAACTCCGCAAAGGCCGCCGCGAAGTCACTGCGGTGCCCCCGGAGGCCAAGGCCCCCGTCGATAACGACTCCCGCGTCTTCATGTCCGAGGAGTCCCTGGAACAGTATGCCAAAGAGCAGGGCGTCTCCGTCCTCGCGCTCTTGGGTGATCCCAACATCAAGACGCAGTTCTGAGGAGGATTTCGATGCACACTCTGCGTGAAAAGGCTACGGCATCTGTCGCTATCGCTGCGGGAGAGCCTGTGTTCTTCCAAGCCACGGCTGACCCGACAAAGTTCGAGTTGGTCGGTATCGCTGGTTTCGTTGCGGGCGACAAGTTCGCGGGTATTGCAGTGGAAGCCTGCGGGGCTTCTGAGGTCTGCTACTACGCTCCTCCTGGGGCTGACGCCCTGCTCGGGGTGACTGCTGCTGGCCCTTGGCTTCCCGGAGACATCGTGTACTTCGAGGAAGGCGGGAGCACCCTGGTGGCCGCCCCGACTGCCGCCGTGGACCAAGCGATTGCTCGCGTCAAACCCATCCGCAGTTTGGACGAGACTGTCTCTTCGGTCGCTGGTCCCAACTACATCGCTGTGACTGTCCTCAACGGACTGCCTTTCTGATAGGAGCTTGAACGATGGCTGACTTCACTTCATTCACGACGCGACAGCTTCAGCACGTCGCGGATACCGGCTTCGTCAAGCAGGAGGGGATGATTATCGACGTCCTCCCCCTCGCCTGGGTGGACGACGAGGCTACCAACTACGACGGCGTGTCCTTCGTGGTCCAGCACCCCCTCGCCAACTTCGACGAGGCCAACGCGGGTGCCATCCTGGCCTACGGTGAGCATCCGAAGCCCGGGGGCAACACTCAGCAGGCTACGGTCGTGCTGAACGCCAACCGAGTCGCCTGCCGCTACGAGCCCATCATCCGAGGGTTCAACAACGACCCGAACCGTCTGGCTCGCCTGGAGCAACTCGGTCCGATTCAGTTGGGCAAGGTGCGCGGCATCATGGAGCGCCATACCGCTGACTTCCTGTTCGACAGCGGTAACTACAGCAACTTCGACGTGACGCTTGCGGGTTCCTTGGAAGACCTGCCTCCCGACGAAAACATCTTCGTCACGATGTTCAAGGAACTGCGCGCTGCGGGCCACTACCGCTACCGCAACCTCATGGGTGCCTCCCTGGAGGGTTTCATCTACCGCGATGACCTCCCCATCCTCGGTGAGTTCCTCGAAATCACGGGTGTCCTCGGTCGCGAGTCGGCTACTGCCACGGTTCGTCTGAACCCCGGTGGCTTCTCCGACGAGCGCATCGCCCAGGCCATTATGAGTCGTCTGCGCCTGGACGCCCTGCACGTCATCGAGCACGCCCCGAACAGCGCGGGCATCAGCCTGCTCCAGGGCACCGCTCAGGGACTCGTCAACCCGACGACCGACACCTCCGGTGTGTACGTTGGTTCAGCCATCGCCATTCACCTGATGGACCGCAGCGCCGCTGCCTACAACCTGCGTACCGATGATGGCAAGGTTCTGAAGCCCCGCTTCGGCCCCATCATCACGACCGCTGGCAACGGGCTCAACTGCGAACTGCTGTCGGACTACGACGGTCTGGGCCGCATCGAGAAGGTGTGGGCGGAGTGCTCCTACGGCATTGCCGACATCACCAAGAAGGCTGTGACCTCGAACGCCGCCTTCAGCGACGTGCCCCAGGGCATCATCTTCAACAAGATTACGCCCTGATAAATAGGAGGCGGTCCCGATGGCATCCTACTCCAGGAGGACCGCCTCCACATATCTTCGCGAAGGGGTGAAGCCTACGAAGTCCATGCGAGCAGCCGCGAAATGGGCACTCAAGGTTCGTTCGGAGGCACCCCCCAGCAAGAGGGCCGGGACAGCGGTCGGTATTGCCCGTGCTCGCGACTTGGCGAACGGACGACCGCTGTCCAAGGCTACCCTCCGCCGCATCCGCAATTATATTAACAGAGCCGCTGGTACCGCTGATGCAGCACCGGCTCGCGACGAACAGGGACATGTGCCGAAGTCCAAGCAAGCCCTGGGGCTGTGGGGCGCTCGTCGTGGCAAGGCTGTGGCGGAATGGGCCGACAGAAAACTTCGCAACATGAGCGAGGCCAAGACCCCGGCCCCGAAGAAAGACCGCATCAAAGGCAGCAAGAAGAACCCGAAGGGCTCGGCGTCTGACAGCAGGGGTGGAATCACCATCGACGACGCCGCTGAGCAGGGGCTCAAGAACAAACTTGAAGCCTACGACGGGCAACATAAGATTGACCTCGGGATGCTCAAGGCAGTATACCGACGAGGAGCCGGTGCTTTCTCAACGAGCCACCGACCCGGAATGACCAGAAATCAATGGGCGATGGCCCGTGTTAATACATTCATCCGGCTGGTGAAGACCGGCAAGAGGAAGAAGTCATACACCACTGACCTCGACCTCCTCCCGAAGACCCATCCGCAATCGACGAGGAAGTAAGATGGCTGGATACGTTGTTTCCGCAATCAGCACAGTCGCCCTGACCCAGAACGACACCGAGGTCGTCGTGCCCGAGAACCCCACCCGGAACGCACTGCTCATCAGCAACGCCTCCAGCCACCCCGTGACCTGGGCCTGGAGGACGAAGGGCGGCTCCGAAACCATCGACGCGACTGCCTTCCCCCTGGCTTCTGGGGAGCAACTGTTCCTCGTTGGAGAGGGGGTCTGCGCCTGCGCCCTCGTCATGTTCACGGCGCACACAGGAGTCTCCGTTCAAGTGCAGGAGTGGTGATGAATTACTCTGGCATTTACGCAGGCGGCATCCCTCCGAGGATGCGGGGTCCGAAGATGCGGCGGGGCGGTGGAGGCGGCGGCAGTTCCTACACGACGCTGGAGGAGTTCAGCATCGGGGAAGGGGCTGACCATGTGTACGCCTTCAAGACCTCCGCGACGAAGTATGACGACTCCGCAGGCAGCAACAGTCTTCAGACTTCGCCTGGGAAGCCGCAGCCGTCGTGGTACGCCGTGGACGACCCCGCCATCCTTTACCCCGTGGACGGCGCTGAGGGTACGCTCATCTTCAACAGCAACGACGGCGCTCAGCAGCAGACCTCCAGCGGCATGAGGATGGACCGCTCGACGGACCTAACCTTCGCGGTGGTGTTTCAGTTGACGAACACCTCCGACTTCGCTGGTTCAATCCTGGGCGTCGCTCCTGCCGACTTCGCGCAAGGGGGGGATCAGTACATCCCCTTCGAGATCTGGACGTTTAATTATAAGCTCTCTCTGACCACCCCTGGCACATGGTACCCCATCGCCAATACCGGGACCGCCACGGGTTCCATCGGGGCCAACATGACAGTCGGTCTGGTGGCGAGGTACATCGCCGCCGAGGATAAGGTGTCCTGGCGGCTGACGTACCCAGGGTATACCTACGCCGGGGACTATCAGCCGAGCGACACCCGGCAGGTTCGGCGCGAGGACGGTAACTTCGTCGTCTATCCTTACGACAGCGCGCTCAACGTGAGGCCGAAGTCTGCCGCAGCGGGTTCTACTTCGCAGGTGGGATTCGGATCAATGCCCGGCGATAACTCCACCAGGGGCATGCGCCTGTGGCACGTCGGCATCTGGTTGAACGAGGCGCTGACCGACGAGCAGGCCGACGCCTTCTTTGCACTCGCGGGGTTGTGATATGGCCATCGAGACATACGGATTGACAGCGGCTACTCTGGAGCCCTACCTCACGCAGTTGTACGGGCAGTATGGCAGTGCGGGTGACGGTCTATCCGATACCGACGTTGACACCATCATCGAAGACCAAGCCGCTCGGGTCGGCGCTGCGATTATCAAGGCGCTCGGGGCCGATGGCATCACCAACGTAGCGGGGGACGAACTTGCATCAAGGAATGTACGAACCATTCTCATCAAACTTGTTCAAGTTGAAATCTTCAAGAGCGTTTTCCAGGCTTCCGTTCTGCCCGACTATTTGGAAGACCGATATCGGGAAGCTCACGAGGAGTTGGTTTCGCTCACTGCCGACCCCTCAAAGATTGGCTCCGCAGACGTTAACCGAAATCGAATCAATTATTATGTTGCAGCGGATGACGAAGACAGCATCTCATCCCTGTTCGACGGTACCGGACTCTCTCGCGAGGACCGCTGGTGAAAAAATTATTCATCAAGTTCAAGCGGGCCGAACGTGAGATGAGCCGGGGCTCTACGTCCTGGGTCAAGACCAGCGCCCTGAAGTACCGGGTCTACCGACTCCAGGCGAAGTGGATTAAGTCCCAGGGCGGCGGTACTTGGGGGCGTCCCTTGTATGACACAGGGCTGCTGCACAGACTGCTGAGAAATCCTGAAATCAGCCTCAAGACCAGCGCCCGGGGTTCGGTGTCCCTGAAGATATACATCCCCGACTCCCGACTCGATGGCCGCCAGCACTTGTATCCTCGGTTCAACCTATATAACACTGAGGGCTTCCGCAAGATGATGCGAAAGCTGACCTTCGAGCAGTTTGACGAGATGATGAAATGAGAGAGATTGACTCAGCACTGGTCAATATGCGAGACGCCCTGCGTACCCACCTCAACGGGCGCATCGCGGTGTACGAAGCTGACTCCGGCGTCTCCTTGCCGAGGTTCGAGTCGAGACACATCCTCATCGGTACGACGGCGCTGGCTGGTCCTCCGGTGAACCCCCTGACCATCTGGTGCCGCGTCGATGAAGTTCGATACAACGACGACATTGTGATGCCCGCACCAAAGGGGGCATACCAAGATGTCGAAGTCAACATGGCGGCGAGGGTCTTCATGCCTCAGCATGGGGGCGGCCCTGAAATTACGGAGCGAGCAGCCGCTATGATTAGTGAGGCAATCCGGCGGGTGCTGGAGAAGCGTTTGACGGGTTCTGGGAAACTCTGGAGCCTACACTTTGACTACTATCAGCCTCAGCCTGACCCCATCTCGGACAACGCCGCAAGAGGCATCACCCGAGAGTTCGAGATTGGATTCATGGCGAGGGTGCGCCAGCAAAGCTACTACCTGACGGAGTGAGAACATGGCTCTTTATCTTAACAATTTCGGCCTCGTCAAGGCGCGTCCAGAGGCTTCTTACGGGACTCACCCGAACAACGGCGAGGATGCCGGTCTGGTCACTCTGGCTGACTACGACGCCGAAATCGTCGAGGAGTTCACCGCGACCGAGGAGTACGAGCCCATCCAGCGGAAGGGCAAGTCGAAGGAGCGTCCAGGCTGGGCACTCCAGACCGGCACCCGTACCCCGAGGTTCACCTGCATGACTGAACTTCGTCCGATGCGGATGTACAAGTTCACCATGAACGCCATCTACGAAATCGAAGACCCCACTGCCACCGGCTTCGAGTTCTACACGGGCGCTGGTCTGTCCGGGGCTGACCCCATCGACCGGCACGCCCTTCCTGGTGGCGCTATCTGGCTGATGGCGGCTGGGTTCAAGCAGGACGTGACCGCAGGGGTCGAGGGCGATGATACCCTTGGTGCGGAGATTGACGCCGAGAACGTCTTTGTGCCCGATGTCTTCGCAGCCCCGAGCATCACCATCGAGAACTACACTCGCCGGTACTCACAGTCTGGCGAGGAGTACATCAAACAAACGATGTCTGGTGCGCGCGCCGATGGTACTCTCCGAGTCCGTGCGGGTGAACGCCTGATGCTGGAACTGACGGGTGGTGCGAAGTCCCTCACCACGACGGACTACCTCCCGGTGGATGCTGGCAGCAATCCCCGTGAACTGTCTCCGAACTGGAACGACGATGGCCGCGAGCCTGACACCGCGTTCAACCCTGCTGTGGACATGTTTGTGGACGCAGACCTCCGCAACAGCTTCGTCGGTCTGGGGGCTACCGTCAGCCTCTCGTATACTGACTCAGCGGGTACGCCCTACAGCCTGACGAACGCGGGCAACCCTGCGGGCCTCATCGAACTGGAGATTCAGTTCAACAACGGGCTGACCTACCCCCGCGTCATGGAGGAGGACGGCAGCGTCTCCGAGGTCATCCTGGCACCCGTGGACAACATGGGCTTCCGGCTCCGTAACGAAGCTGCCGAGATGAACCAGTGGGACGTCTACGACCTCACCTCGAATAAGTACCCCCTCACGGTGTCGGTGCAGTTGGCTGACCGCGAGACTGACCGCGACTACATCCAACTCGACTTCACGGGCTACGTCGGCAACGCGGAGTTCGACGAGGAGGATGCGCGACTGGTGTGGACCTGCACGGGTTCGGTCGCCTACGCCAACCAGGGTCAGCCCTTCCCCGGCAGCCCCCTCCTGAGCATCAAGTGGGTCACGCCTTACACATGATGAGGTAGCCCCTGGGCAACCGGGGGCACTCAGGAAAAGTATGCTACTCTATACGAACGCGGAGTTCCCGCAGATATGGAGGATAGCATGGCACGCTACGAATGGCACCCCGTCGAAGAAGGCATTGAAGTCTGCCTCCCGACCAAACTCTCATTCCACCAGGCCCAACAGATTGACAAGGCACGCGCACATGAGGGGGCCGAGGGTGTCCTCCGCTTCGTCTGCTGCTTCGTGCTGAACGTCCGTGGTGACTTCAGTCTCTTGGACCCCGGCCTCGATGCCGAGCAGTCCTGGCCGCCCCTGCACGAGAAGGGTGCCCTGGAGAAGAGGATGGAAGTCCTCGGGTACCTCGACCAAGAAGCCGTCGTCAAGCTCATCGACCAAGCTGCCGGTCTGATGGGGCTGAAGGACGAGGAGCAGGAGACGCTGGGAAACTCGCAAGAGGCGTGAGGAAGGGGGAGAAGCGCATCTGCCAGACCTGCCCCCTGTCCGTCAGGCTGGCGTCCGGTTGCAACAAGAGGGACTACCTCCCCCGCGACCAGCACACTCCCCGCACCTTTGAACGCCTCGACAACATGGCCCAGAAGACACCGATGTTGTGTCACCGTCGCATCCGCGAGAAACGCCCAGACCTCTTCGAGTATATCCTCGACTACGACTGGCTCGACTCCCACGGGGTATTGCCGGAAGTTGGGGGCTATAAAGAACAGGAGGCCCGCTGGGTGTCCGCTATGAACCTCATCCGTGCGATGTACCGCCGCGTGGATGCTGAGGAGATGGAGAGGGCGCGTGGCAAGTCAAACAACCATCAACCTGAAGATGCGCAGCGACGTCGCCAAGGTCATCCGCGACACCATCAAAGACCTTGACGCTGCCAACAAAGAAGTCGTCTTCCTCAAGGAACAACTCGAAAAACTCGGCAGCACCGACGCCAACGTAGACATCAACCTGGGTGAGATTAACGCGGCGGTAAAGGCGCTCCGAGAACTCAAGAAGGCGGGCGGCGGAGTCGAGAACACTGCGTCCAAGATGACCCGCTCGATGAAGGCGGTGTCCACTCAGGCCAAGAAGTCGGTGTCCGAGATGGACGCCATGCTTCAGGCCGCCTTCCAGGTGTCGAAGTTCAAGGCGTTCAGTTCGCAGCAGAAGTCGATGCAGGACACGGTGGGCAAGGCGTCAGCGGCGATGGCGCAGCAGGCCGGGGCTGTCCAGAACCTCGCACGCGAACTTGAAGCACTCCAGCGCATCGGCCAGAAGGCATCCTCGGGCATCCACAGCACCGTTACTGCGGCGGGACAACGAGCGGCAGCCGGTCCCCGAGGGTTCAAGGCAGCCTCTCAGCAGTGGCAGCGGATGTACTCCGAGCCCCGCCGTAAGCCAGCGCCCCCGGCACCAGCGCCTACGGTAGCACCAGAACTTCCGCCTGCACTCAGCCCTCAGATGCGCACGGGCATCGCGGATATCGTCCGAGGGGTTCTCCCTGAACTGGAGGCCGCCAGCAAGGAAGCTCAGTTCCTCATGGAGGAATTGACGAAGCTGGAATCTGGCGACCTCAGTGTGGCGGTGGACCTCTCGTCCATCCGGGCGATTGTCGAAGCCGTCGAGCAGCTTAAAGAGGGCGGGGATTCAGCGGCAGCGATGGGCGCAGACATGGCGCGCAACATGAACGCCGTCGCTCGGTTCACCCAGAAGAACACCACCTACCTGACGGAACAGAGCGATATCCTCAGCGCCGTGAACCGTAAGTTGGCCCAGCGTGCCGCCCTCATGGGGGACGTTAACGCCGCTGACTCTGCCGGTGTAGACCCGATGCAGGGCGGTGGTGCCCAGGCCCGAGGACAGGGGCGGTCAGGAGTCGGGCGCGGTGCCGGTCAAGCGGGGCTCTCGGCCTTTGAGGAGTTCGAGCAGCGGCTCACCCTGGACGAGGCCCAACTCATCGAGGAGGGCAAGAGGGCTGCCCAGCTTCTCGCGCTCGGCGTCAAGGGTGGCGCGGCGGCCAACGTCAGTGTTCTGGCGGATGGCTTCCAGAAGTGGGTGTCGGAGATTAAGGGAGTCCCCGAGGACACCATCGCTGGGCTGTTCCCTCCGGAACTCTACAGCCGTGCCGTCAACCTCCTGGACACCTTGGAGGAAGTCGGTGGAGGAGTCAACGACCTCAACGCCTTCTTCGAGCAGACCCCTGCAATCCTGAACCGTGTGAACAAACAGTTCGAGCAGGCCCGGGCTACGATGGACCGCCAGGAGGAAACCGGGGGGACAGTGCTTAGGCTGTTCGAGCGGTTGGTGGATGAGACAGAAGACGTCGCCTTTGCCCATAAGAACTTGGAGCGTGCGCTGGGACTGGTGTCGGCGGGTATTGATGATGCTTCGGGGGCCGCGACTAAGCTGGCCGCCATCCGCCGTGGTGAGGTCCGTGCTCTTGCCGACCTCGGCCCGAGGTACGAAGTGTACATCGACGCCCTGGAGCGGATGCCCCTGGCACAGCGACGAGCCTTCGCCAATAACATTCTCGACCGAGCACTCCGCGACCAGCAGCGGGGGGTCAGCAGCCTCGGTGATGTCCTGCCAGGCATCTCAGGCCGAATCGCAATGCTGGGTGCGGGGTTCGAGGAGTTCAAGTACACCCTCGGCCCGTTGCCTACCATCCTCGGAGGCGTCGCAAAAGCGGTCATCGGGGTCGGGGTCGCGGTCGGTGCAGCCTTCGTCGGCGCGGTACTCAAGGGACAGAGCGCCTTGCAAGAGTTCAGCCTTACCGCGAAGGAGGCATCCGACGCCACAGGCTCTAGGCTCAATCAGGTGTTCGCCGGGTTCTATCAGGCGATGCAGGGGGGACAGGCTGGGTCGTTTGAGACAGCCTTGTCGAGGGGCTTCGAGAAGCTGATTCCGGTGGCCGAGGAGGCAGGAGACGTCATCCGTAAGATAGTCACTTCGAGCGATTTTTCGCGTATGGTGACTGAGATAAATCAAATCTTCAACCTCCTCAATCCTTTTGCGGGGTTGCTGGTGCTGTTCGGAGATGAGTCTGACAATGCCGCCCAGTCAATGTCGCTCGTCGAGAAAATCATCCGTGAAGTATATACGTTGGTGCGCTTTACCGTCGAACAATTCCACGGTCTGGTGTCACTCGGGGGACTTTTTTATGATGGACTGTCCCTCGTATATAACATCTTTCTGGAAATCGGGGCGGCGGTTCACCACATCGGCAAGTCCTTTAAAGAGAATTTTATCCGTGCCTTTTCTCTTATCAAGGGCGACGGGAGCGCGGTGAGGGAATCCTATGAGCGTGAGGCGGAACACTTCCGTAAAATCAGGGAGCGCCTAGAAGAGTTAAAGGTAGACTTCGCGGAGGACATCCTCTCCTTTAACCAGGCCGAGATTACAAAGGCAACAGACTTTTTACAGGATGCGTTCAGCGGGGCGTTCGATACTATCCGCGACGACGCAGAACGAGTCCTCGGAGATCTCACAGAAGGTCTGAGCAGGGCGGCGTCATTGGCTTCAGCGACCCGACAGGCGATCCTACAGGCGGCTACCCTCGGCGGGATGGACAACTTCCAAAGCACGATGCAGTCAGCCCTCATGGCTCAGCGGGATGCCGCACAGGTCCGGGCTGATGCCATGAGGGTTCTGGATGAAGCCCGCCGCGAGTATGAGGCACAGGTCGGGGTATCTCTGTCTGAGGAAGACCGCAAGGCTCTGACAGTCGAGTACGCCAAGCAAGTAGCACTGGCGGAGGCGCAAGTCCGAGAGGCCAACAGGCTTGTCGCCGCACTCGACAAAGTAAAGCAGAACTACCTGGATATTGAGGCGGCCCGAGACGAACTGACCAAGACCTCGCAGTTGATTGAGGCCGAGAAGACACGGTTGTCACTGGCACAGCAGATTGCGAAGACCAGCAGCGATGCCGCAGCAGAGGCGGAGACGGCAGCCAGGGACGAGCTTGGGTTCCTTCAGCGTAAGTTAAAAGCCGTCGAGAAGGCCGAAGCCGCTGTCAACAAGCAACTCGAAGAACTGGCGAAATTCGGTGAGGGGGCGTTGCCGGGGAACCAGAAGTTCAAAGAAACCCTCATCGTGCAGGACGAGGACTTGAAGCGTCAACGTGACGAACTGATTGCCGCCATCAAGCAGCAGACCCTCGCGGTGATGCTCAACAATGAGGCGGTGACGATTCTCGGGCGTCTGGAGGAGATTCGCAGCCGCAAGTTCCAAGACACGGCGAACATCCCCGGCACCCTGGACGCACTCCGAGGACGACGCAGAGAGTTGCAGTCTGAGGAGCGCACGACGCAGGCAAGGCTGGAGTTCGCGGCGAAGCAATTACTGGATGAGCGAGAAGCCCTCAAAGCCATGCAGACTAGTCCGATGGGACTTATGACTCCGCTGCTGACGCCTCTATTCGAGGAGCAGCGGCGGAGGGCGGATATGGCATTTCGAGATGCGTTGGGGGAGGCCGAGCGTGCGCGAACAGGGGCAACCCTTCAGAACGAGCAGATTGACAAGGCCATCGCGTTCCTGAAGGGTCTGGGGGCTGCCGTTCCAACCTTCGAGGAAGTCACCGCAGGGCGGGAGGAACGGAAGACGCAGGCGGGGATGTCCGTCGTAGATGCACGTCAGCGCATGGACGACTTGGAGATACAGAATATATTGGCCGACGCCGCGTACCGTAAGGCCGACGCCGACCTCAAGAAGGCCGAAGCAACTGGTCAAGCCCCGGCTGTCATTGAGGCTCTGCATGAGAAGCAAATTCAGGCTGCGGAAGCCCTCAAGGAGGCGGGTGATAATCTGAAACGCGCCAAGGAGGAGAAAGACCCCGCTGACATCGACCGGATTGCGAAGACGACGGCCCAGGTTGGAGTGCTCG